>Ga0207933_1000085_pt1 | contig 92225 bp, 76 predicted proteins | sample NGESurdeep092012_4_FD_184488 | JGI IMG/M metagenome (GOLD analysis project Ga0207933, IMG submission 184488) | Arctic peat soil microbial communities from Barrow, Alaska - NGEE Surface sample F53-3 deep-092012 (SPAdes) | ecosystem: Environmental > Terrestrial > Soil > Wetlands > Peat ... | reverse complement strand
TCTTCACACCAGAGATAATCTCATTGCAAAGACCCATCTTAAATTCACGACTATAACTTCTACGTGTCACCATTTGTACAGACTCCTTAAGGATAAACAAGGTGTCCAACAATTCCTGCGCACTTCACTGGCTCCGCTTGTTGCAATTTCGTTGATGGCGATAATTCCTGCAATCTGCCTCAGATGCGAGTTCAAGGCGAATTGGCTTGAGGCACTTTCACTTCCGTTTGCGACAGCGATCATGTTTTGCGATCTCGGACTTCTCGTATTTGGGATATTCCGAAATAAGGGAGCTGTGATTTTGTTGGCAATCTCCGCTTTGGCTATACCATTCGGTCAGCTTTTACTCTTGTGGAGTGACCCAAAATTTTGCATACTTTGCGTAGGCATTGGAATTTGTTCGCTAAGCATTGGCATCGTGCTACTTTCGAGTATTGTCCCGATGCGACTTCAGGTGTACTCCATATCTAAAAAGATGAAGATAGCCACTATGTTGGTTGTGGCGTTGCTTGTTGCAAAAATCGCTATTTACTCCGCATTACCCGGGGGAAACGTGCCCGCCGCGCCGCAAGGACTAGGAGAACTGGTGGGCACCGACGTTGGTGACCTATTTAGAGGCTCATATTCTGAATGGCGGAAGGAAAACTCGCAGCCGGGGTCAGCTAATACTCCGATTTTAATCTTAGGTGAACTTCCTGGGTGCGAATCCTGCGCGAATGCTAGGAGCGCGTTAAGCTATGCTGGGATCAAATATTTGCAAGCTAACCCGTGCTCTACCAACCGCCAAACTAACTGCTTTTATCCTCAGGGGGACTTCTTAGCACCCCTGATTCTCGTAGTCAAAGGTCGCAAGATCATTTATTAAGAAGGCGGTTTCCCCACTAGCGATTCCGATGTAAATCGGTTATCAAGGCTGATTCGTTTAATTCTTGAAGAAAAATAAAGAAAATGAAAATAAAAACAAAAGGATTTAAATATAAATCCGCAAAACTCGTCGGCTCCATATGCGCCATTACCGCATTGGGAATTGTTGTTGTCTGCGCTGGTACGCTTCCAACCCGTCATGTGCCTCCTGGCGGATATTGTACCGCCTGGAGTCAGGGGACCACTACGGCGTGCAAATCGGAACAAGGATTCTGCAATCCTGTGGTCGCCTGGGATTTTGGTTACACTTGGTACTTTCTTCAATCCTGCTGCTACAACGCTGACGGGACGCTGAAACAGTACCTATACTGCCTCGTGTCAGGAAATATCAAATGGTGGATGCTGCGACATAGCTCAAGATCCAGGCTGTCAGCCGTCTTGCCCGTCTAATGGCTAGCTAATAAATTCGGCAAGTGACGCTCAGAGCCAATTTATATTATTAATTGGCTCTGAACTTACAGCTTATAAGGTTAGTATAAGTCAAAAATAACATGAAACGTTTAATTCAAGGTTTTACACTCATAGAAATATTTGTGGTTATCGCAATCATCGCAGTACTTGCAGCAATTATTTTTCCGGTTTTAGCTAGAGCCAAATGGACGGCAAAGCAGTCGGTTGAAATTAGCAATCTTCGCCAGTGCTACTTGGCGGCGTCGATCTATGCGTCAGACAACGGAGGCTGGGACATGCTTCCGGTAGATGCTAACTCGGCAAATGTTTTTAGGGACGCACCAACTTGCAGTTTGCTGGATAATTGGCGCAAAAATTGCTCGGAAAATTGGGGTGCTCCAATGGTTGGTTCGTACGGCTATGGAGGTTATACGGCATCCTTTGAGTTAATTAGCGGTCCCATGCCTGAGGGGATCAATCCGACATGGCAAATGGAACTTCAAGACGGCAGATGCGCCATCCTTATTGACGCCTTTGTCAATCCAGTACTTATTCCGCCGTTTCATGGTGAGAGTACTGCGCGAGACCCCTTGATTGAAATGCCCACAAGCGTGCTGGATTTACTCCAGGACGGCAGCGTTCATACGCTTCATATATGGTCGCCGCCTCCTGGGCGTCAGATTGGTTTTAGCTGGCCCGATCTTTTTTTATATAGCAAACATGGTGGAATTGCGACAAAATGAAATTCGAAGAAATTGGTTGGGAAGTAGAACTAAAGAATTCTCCTTTATGGATTCGGATTTTTATCGCACTTTTAACTTCATCTGTCCTCGCCTATTATCTGCCGATGATTATCGTATCTTTGACAGGACATTGGGCAAATAATTTAACTGACCCAAGATTGCTGTTGGTATCAATCGGCATTTACATATTTCAGAATAGTGTCGGAATCTTGTTTAGGCGCATAACTCTGGTCGGAATCGCGTTTGCAGTAGCTTGGTTCCTATTTTTCCTCGTTACAATTGTCCTGACGCGGAGGATCGAAGGTTGGAAAGAATGGTGGCCGGTTTTATTTGCGCCAGAGCTTGCCAGCCTAATTAATGCGTTTTGCTTGGCGAAGTTGGGATCGGTCTTAGATATCAAATTCATAAAAATGAGGTAATGCCGATTTACAGAGAGGTCAAAGCGGGCGCAGCTCTGGCCATTTAGTTTCAACTCCTTGAGAGTTAAGCAAATCAGAATAGGCTGACCATTTTTCAGACGATTCTAACACTTCTACTGCGGTGCAGTTATGAGTTAGACAAAAAGCCGCTAATAATCCCGCCGATTCTCCGATATTCCATTCAGTTGGATGTAAGCGATAGCACCCATTACTAATATGAGTCACTCCTAGATTCTTGCACGCGGGTAACAAGTTTCTCATGCGAATTGGGATCAAAGCCCCAAGCGGGATCTGGTAAGGCAAGCTGCCAATATCCAAAGTAGGAATGCCTCCTGTGCTCGGGTGCAAATCCATTCGATATGCACCAATTCCTACCGCTTTTGGCATCTTCGGAGCTCGGGTTTTTCCCGGATTTGCTTCTGAACTTACCATTTCTTCGGTTATCGTAAAATGCGATTCGATTCGACGGCTTTCCCGGATGTAAGGTGCTTGGGCCAGACCGTCTTCGGTGCCAGCAAAGCTGGGTTGAAAATAAAGCCCGGGATAACCGGTTCGTCCGTCGTGACGCGGCGCATCGGTTTGGAGCCAATAAAGCAAGCAAAGCGTAAGGTCGCGTGATTCGGCAAGATGTTTTAACCGCAGTTTCTCAGAAACGTCTAAGATTGAGCCTAAATAATAATCATTTTGGGGCCAATTCACGCAAGTGACGGGATGCCCGATTACTGGATCATAGATTTTGGGATTAAAAATTTGCCGGTAAGAAAATAATGTGTACCATTGATCTGGGTTCGAAGGGAACAAGGGCAAATGTTTGCGCATACCCGTAACCGGATGCACAACCCAGAAATCAAACAATTTCCCCGGCCAATTTGAAGGCTTGCAATTCAGCCATTTGTTGTAGTTTTGAGGCTTATCTATAACTCTATGGCTCCCTTCATCGTAAGCCATTGCCGCGCACCAAGTGAATCCTTGCACTACACCGGGATCAGGTTCGCCACCTAGCGCGTGGGCTTCCCCGGTTTGGGATTTAGATTCTGCCCCTACTCGGTATTCCGTGCCAGAAAGTGGGAGCAAGTCTCCAGTTTCAGTGGCGTCAAGAACAAACTGTGGATGAATTATTTCGATATCTTCAGTTCTTAAGGATTTTATCTGTACAGATCGGACTTTGTCGCCTACGGTATCGCATGAAATCGGTATAAAATTTTGTCGGATTTGCAAAAGACCTTGGGAAATCGCGGGCTGAACCATGGCGCAAAGTACTTGCCAGCCGATTCTTGGCTCATGGCAAAGCCTGCTGACCCATCCCGAACCGGGATTTAAGAATTCATTATTGCGATCTGCGTTGTTTAAGGGTAAATTTTCGCGATAATACTGACGGACCTTTTCCCGATAACTGCGGTATCGCGCGGTGCAACCAAACTGCTCAATCCAAGAATGCTCATCGGGAGGAACCATCTGGCTGGTAAGTTGACCTCCGATCCAGTCATATTCCTCGGTGAGAATGACCGAGTTCCCCAGGCTGGTCGCGGCAAGCGCAGCCGCAACGCCGCCCATTCCGCCCCCGACGATTAAAATTTCGCATTTCGATTCCTTGGTATGCAACGTGCCTTGATTTTAGCCTAGAAATGATACGCCTTTGACAACCGCCTCGAATGGCTACGATCAACCGCCTGAATCAAAACTGTTTGAGAGTTGGGTGCTCGGCGGTAAACTCGTAGCTCAAATATGGATTACCGCCGCACCTATATCCGCGATTTATTTGCATCCGAGCCGGGCGCCCAGGTGTCCGCATTTGGATGGGTCAAAACGCGGCGCGACAGTAAAGACGTGACTTTTGTCCAGATAAGCGATGGGTCGTGTTTTCACGACTTACAGGTTGTAATCGATAGGACCGAAGTTCCGGAAGCTGGGCCAAATGGGACTCCGGAACCCAGATACTCTAATCACATTGATCCAGCTATTGTTAACCCGTTGGAAGGCCATAACGAACTAACCCAGCCTGCAATTATAAGTCCGATTTCCAGCCACACGGAATTCACCGAACCAGCAATTATCGATCCCATTTCGAGCGAGGTAGAACGAACCGAACCGGCAATCCCATATTCTATTCTGACCCCATCTGAGCCAAGACTTAACCACATAAGTTCAGACGACCTCAAACTTGTGACCACCGGTGCCTGCGTTCGATTTGATGGCGTAGTGGTGGCGTCACCTTCTGGAGGGCAAGCGGTTGAGCTCAAAGCTTCTGGTCTGCATATTTTTGGAACGGCTGACCCCGTGAGTTACCCACTCCAGAAAAAGGGGGCCAGCTTTGAATATCTCCGCGAAATTGCGCACCTTAGAACCAGGGGCAATACATTTGGTGCAGTCATGAGGGTTCGCTCAGCTGCAGCTCAAGCCACTCATCGATTTTTCAGCAACCGGGGATTTCATTTCATCCAAACTCCGATCATCACCGCCAACGATTGCGAAGGCGCAGGCGCGATGTTTGGCGTGACATCGCTACTCGAAGTAAATGAACCTTTAGAAGGCGACTCGGGCGGAAAACGGCATCTGGCTTATCGGATGCGATCTGTGAATCCAAATGACGATTTCTTTGGCAAACCAGCTTTTTTGACAGTCTCAGGGCAGCTTGAGGCTGAAACTTTTGCTCTTGGTCTTACAAACGTTTATACTTTCGGTCCAACTTTTCGTGCCGAAAACTCAAGTACCTCTAGGCACCTGGCTGAATTTTGGATGATTGAACCGGAAATGGCGTTTTGCGATCTTGATGGGGATATGAACCTAGCCGAAGAATTTCTCAAAGAAGTAATCGGTAGTTTGCTCGAAGAATCAGCCGGAGATCTCACATTTTTCAACCAACGAATTGATCCGACCCTTTTAAAAACGTTGGAACACGTGGTCACAAGCCCATTTGAGCGAATCACTTATACCGAGGCGATCAAATTCCTTGAAAATAGTAATCAGAAATTCGAGTATCCAATTAGTTGGGGAGTCGACCTGCAAAGTGAGCATGAAAGATGGCTCACGGAAGATAAAATTGGCCGTCCGATAATTCTCACCGATTTTCCTAAAGGCATTAAGGCATTTTATATGAGGGAAAATGATGATAATCAAACTGTGCGCGCTATGGACGTACTTGTTCCTCGCATCGGAGAAATTATTGGCGGGTCGCAAAGGGAAGAAAGGCTCGACGTATTAGAAGCTAGGATCAAAGAAGCTGGGTTGCCGTTGGAATCGTATTGGTGGTATTTGGATTTACGCCGTTTCGGCTCGGCTCCTCATTCCGGATTTGGGCTGGGGTTCGAAAGGCTCCTGATGTATGTTACTGGAATGAAAAATATTCGAGATGTAATTCCTTACCACAGGACGCCCGGGAGCATTGATTTCTGAGTAGAAATCGCATTCCAAAACTTGACCCGAGAGTATCGGCTGATTTAAAACTGCAAAGAAAGTCGATCATAATTGGCTTGACCTGCACGGCTGTCGCAGCTCTTTTGTATACATCGACAATTGGTCTGACCCGCGAGGCCACGGGGGTCGTAATCGCAATCGTAGGAGCCCTTGAGAAACATCAACCGCAGATCGTTGCTAATAATTTGCAGCTGCTTGCCGAAACTTGTTTACTTGTCGTGGCTGTATTCTTTGTTCGATATTTATTAGTTCGAGGCCAAATATATTATTTATCGCTTGGTGCAAATCGATTAGCTGCTGATCTAAGACAGCGTCTATTCGATAAATTATTAAAACTTCCTGTGAGCTTTTTTTCGGATCGAAAAGCAGGTGCCATTCAGAGCGTCCTCGCAAATGACGTGAACGTTTATCAAAACGCAATCAATATAATTCAGGATTCAATTGCCGGACCGATCAAAGCGATTGGGGCGTTTGTCACGATCCTTGTTATTCAGCCATATTTGGCGATAATTGCGATCGCTTTCATTCCCATAATGGTTGTTTTGCTGCAAAGAAATTCGGCAAAAATGAAAGTTGCCCAACACGAAGTTCAAGAGGACTTGGCAAATTTAAGCTCGGTAACTTTTGAATCTCTGCAAGGCGTGCGGGTTATCAAAGCGTTTGGAAGCGAAAACACAGCGAGCAAAAACTACCAATCACTGAACTTCCAATCATTTCGTAGCCAGATGCGAGCCGCTATTACATTTGCCAATTTGAGGCCCCTTGTCGAGTTTCTTGGTGCTATTTCTTTGAGCATCTTGCTTTATGTGGGAGGGTTGCTTGCGACTCATGGAATGCTTAAAGCAGAAGATATTGTGGCCCTTGCGGTTGCGATGGATCTCATAAATCAAGGATTTAAAAATCTAAGTGGATTAACTGGCACTTTGGCTTCGGTGACAGTTGCTTCAAATCGTATTTACGGACAAGTTTTGGATATTCCTGAGGACGAATCTGAATCTAGCGGCAGAGATAAAATCAAAAATCCTAAAGGAAAAATTGAATTTAGAGATGTCAGCTTCAATTATCCAGATGGAACCGAGGCCTTATCAGGTGTCAGCTTTATTTTGGAGCCGGGGAAATCGCTTGCGGTGGTGGGACCAAGCGGAGCTGGAAAGAGCACTTTGGCCGATCTACTCCTCCAATTTTATGCTCCCACGACCGGACAAATCCTCCTGGACGACGTGGATGTTGCGAATCTTGATAGCAATTGGATGCGAAGTCTTATAGCGGTGGTGCCTCAAGAAACATTTCTTTTTGCCGGAACAATTGAGGAAAATGTGAGGGTCGGCAAAGAATCGGCAAGCGAAGGCGATGTTAAAAGAGCCCTTAAAGCCGCGCATGCCGAAGATTTTTCCAAGGAAATGGCAGATCGCACCTCCACCCAAGTTGGCGAGCGCGGCGGCAAGTTAAGCGGAGGGCAGATGCAGAGAGTGGCCATCGCAAGAGCACTGATTCGCGAGCCACTAGTGTTAATCCTAGATGAAGCCACATCTGCTCTAGATGCCGCAAGTGAGCGAATTGTCACCGATGCACTGCAGGAAATAATGGTTACTCGCACAACCCTACTCATCGCTCATCGGCTCACAACTGCGGCAAGAGCCGATAGCATTTTATTGATAAAAAACGGGCACGTAATTGAGCAGGGATCGCATTCAGAACTCATTGCGCGCGGAGGCGAATATGCAGCTCTATTCACCGTTTTCAGTGGAGGCATTTTGCCCGATGGAATCCAATAAAGACCCGTTAGTAATCGTGGACTTAATTGCTGGATATGAAGGCAAACCAGTTGCGGGTCCGATAAGTTTCAACCTCTATCCCGGACAGATCACTGCCCTCTTGGGCCCAAACGGGTCGGGTAAATCAACTTTGTTGAAAACGATTTGTGGGGCGTTGCCTCCAATTGAGGGCAAAATGTCCTTCGAGACCAGTGGAAAGCAACTAAATCACTTAAAGCCTTCAGAAATTTCTAGGCTAATCGGATATGTTCCTCAATCTGAGGATCATTACTTTCCATTTTCGGTACGAGAAGTGGTGTTGATGGGCAGAATGCCTTATTCCTCAAAAATTTTCGAATCGGCCGAAGACCACCTGATAGCCGATCAAGCAATGGAAATGGCAGAATGCGCAGCTTTGGCGGATCGACCCGTAACCGAAATCAGCGGTGGCGAGAAGCAAAGGGTTTTGATCGCACGAGCAATTGCCCAACAACCTAAAATATTGGTTTTGGACGAGCCCAATAGTCATCTAGATTTCAAGCATGTGCTCGCCTTGGGCAAATGTCTGAAACGTCTCGCTGGCGAAGGAATGGCAATTGTTGCGGCGTTGCATGATCTAAATTTGGCTCTGGAAATAGCCGATTATTCAATCCTATTACAGGATGGCAAAGTCGTGTTACAGGCGACCACTCAGGAAGTTCTTCAAAGCGAAATACTTGACGACGTGTACGAAATTAAATTTAACCGCCAGACTTCATGCTCGCAGTTGATTGCTTTGTTGCCTTGTCACTAGGATGCGGGCTGGGCAAAGTGGATGGCGAGTCTTTGGTATACCATTCGCTGTTGATGCTACCAGAGTTGGGAACCGGCTTATAAGGCGCGGGATCTTTAACGATCATGCCGTTGCCTTCTGGAGCTCCTCCCAACATCGTGTGACCAGGCCCCGGATGGTTCATCTTCTCGTTATTTTTTATGGCACCCGAGGCATCGCTCGCACTCACTGCAGGAGCATTTTGAGCTGTGGGGGGCGCATCGGCTGGGTTAACGGGTCTTGATTTTATATTTAAGGAAATCAAATAGCACAGAACTATTACGATGACAACTACTGGGATAATCGGAAATTTTTTACGAATCAATTGAACACCAATCTCTTTTGAACTGATCTTTGTTTTATAATAGCAGAATTCACGCCAATACGTCAGATATTGTCCGGCAAATATGAAAGAATCCGCAGAGTTTACATATCCAATAGCAATCGACGCCCGGCTGGTAAATGGCACCCACGGAGGCGACAGCACTTACTGGACGGGTCTTCTCTTTGGCTTCTCAAAACTTGAACTTGAACTTTCGCTTTATCTTTTTTCCAACGTCAAAAAGCCCGATTCAATTCCATGGCGCGAAAATTGGACCTGGATTACCATTCCTAGCGCAAATTCAAGGTGGTGGAGTTATGTGCAGTTTCCTCTTTCCGCTAAAAAAATCGGGGCTAAAGTCATACACGGTCAATATAACGTTAGCCCACTTGCAGGGAAACGCGGAGTTACGACCATCCACGACGTGTCGTTTTTGATCGGCCCTCAATGGTTTTCACGAAAAGATCGTTTTATTTTGCAAAAGTTTGTGCCTAGTTCGGCTAGAACTTGCGGTGCCGTAATCGCCGTTTCAAATACGGATGCGGCAGAAATTGAAAGGTATTTGCCGTTTACAAAAGGGAAAATTTTCGTGACCCAACTTGCTTCTCCGCCCTGGATCGAACCCAGATCAAAAGCCGAAGCAAGGGCCAGAATTTCAACAAAATGGGGAGTCAAAAGTCCGTTCGCGTTAACCGTCGGCACAAAGAATCCAAGGAAAAACCAAGCCTGCGCGATCGAGGCGGCTAGAATGGCACAAAAATCAATTGTTTTCGACCTAGTCATTGCAGGCAAGGTCACCGAATTACTTACTGAGCCAGGTGTAATCGGGCTAGGATATGTATCAGAGAGCGAACTCTGTGATCTGTATTCGGCCGCTGAGGTTTTTTTATTCCCGAGCCTGCACGAAGGGTTCGGAATACCGGTGCTCGAAGCCTTCACCTGCGCTTGTCCCGTGATTTGCGGCCCTGGCGGTGCAATTCCCGAAGTCGCAAGTGATGGCGCGATTCTCCTGCCAGATTTTGAAATCCAGACTTGGTCTAACGCAATTGTTTCGGTCTTGGCTCCTCTAAAAGAGGGTGAATCGAGTAACCTTGAGGAACAAAAAAATCGTGGGCTCAGTCGCGCCGAATTGTTTTCCTGGGAAGATACGGCGATGCAAACGCTTAACGCCTATCGATCTGTGGTGAACAAATAGACGCAAAACTACTTGAAATTTTAGGCTGCCCTCTAGAGCCTAGTAGACCCCCATTTCGCCTCGAAGGAGATTGGCTGATCTGCACCAGTTGCGGAGCAGGATTTCCGATCCGAGATGGCATACCGGACTTATTGCCCGAAAGTGCGGTTCCTAAAGAAGATTTAGCCAAGCAACTAGGCAAGAAAATATAAAATGCCAGGCACTAAATTAAACGTCTTAGTTTTACACGGTCCCAATCTTAATTCGACCGGATTTCGGGAACCCGACTTATACGGGAAGATGCCTTTAGAGGAAATCGATGAATCCATTCGAGCCGAGGCAACCGCACTTGACATTGAAGTTAGAATCCTCCAATCAAATAGTGAAGGAATACTAATTGATACTATCCAAGAAAATAGGAAATGGGCCGAAGCAATCATTATAAATCCGGGCGCATTAACACATTACTCCTACGCTTTGCGTGATGCCTTAGTCTCAATCAGATTGCCGATTGTAGAAGTCCACTTATCAAATATTCATGCGCGTGAAGAATTTCGTCGAAATTCGGTAATATCACCGATTTCGGTAGGGCAAATCGTGGGTTTTGGTGGCAATGGCTATTTGCTTGCACTAAAGGCATTAATCACTTTCCAATCGGAGTTGATCTGAAGTCAAAACTTAAATTAGCTCAGCAAGAACTATTCCAAGCAGGTATTGAAGCATTGCTTATTTCTGATACGCCTACGGTTGAATGGATATCCGCTTTTACCGGGAGTCTCGGATTCGTAATCTTAACCCCAAACGATGCAAAATTGATAACCGATAGTCGGTATACAATCCAAGCCCAAGAACAGGTTAATGAAATGCCGACTGTTAGCTTTAGTTCACCGATAAAAGTCGACGATTTTATTTCGAAACAGGCTCAGGATATGGGAATCAAGAATCTTAGATTCCATGCCGATGCCGAGAATTATCAGAGAGTAACTGCCCTTAGAACCGCTCTCTCGCCAATCGCGTTTGAGCCAGTTGAGAATGTAATTACAAACCTTAGAATGGTCAAATCCGAATCTGAAATTGCAAAGATTAGGGCCGCTTGTAAACTTGCGGATACGTGCTTTGAACATGTATCGCGACTTATTAGACAAGGAGCGGTGGAGTTTGACATTCAGCTTGAAATCGAATTTTATTTTCGGAGGAACAACGCCGAACTTGCTTTTTCGCCAATTGTCGTGAGCGGAAAGAATAGTGCTAAGCCACACGGACACGCATCCGAGAAAAGGCTAGAAGTAGGTGACTTTCTTACGATGGATTTTGGGGCGCGACTAGCTGGTCAGTGCTCGGACCTTACTCGCACAGTAGTAATTGGAGAAGCTTCAGACAGGTCTAGAGAAATATATGGGAAAGTACTCTCGGCTCAAGAAGCTGCTATCAATGCTATGACGCCCGGCATAGAAGCAAGTGAATTGGATTGCATTGTGCGCACAGAGCTAGGCGATTTAGCCCAATATTTTGGGCACGGATTAGGGCATGGACTAGGGTCAGTAGTACACGATGTTGGGCGATTGACGGCAACAAGTAAAGATATCCTCGCCGAAAATCAAGTTTGGACGATTGAGCCAGGAGTTTACATCCCAAGTTTCGGAGGCGTGAGGATTGAGGACGACGTGCTCATTACGGCTACTGGACATGAGATATTAACTCATGCCCCTAAACAACTTACTATACTGCCTTAGCCCAAACCAATGAGCACTGTTCTGGATTTTGAGGACGTATCGCTTTCAGAATCGGGACCGACGTTAACTCTCAAAGTGGGTCAGGGGCAGCTAGTTGCGGTTATGGGTCAGTCCGGGTCTGGCAAAAGTGCTTTTATCGAAGCAATTATTGGCGAAGCAGATCTTTGCCGCGGTCGAATTGTTCGGCATAAACCCGTTTTCGTACCGTCTCCGCTCGCCCCCTCGCGAAGAGTCAAAGTTCATAATATTGCTTTTTCGCGGGGTGCCGAACGCATTGAACAGTCGGCTGAGCGGGTTGAGCAAGCTTTAGACGCATTGTCTCTTTGGTATCTCCGAAAATCCTCTCTTGCCGAATTGTCGCCGGGTCAACTTCATGCCGCAAGTTTGCTAAATGCTCTTGCTGGCCAGCATCACGTCGTGGTTTTTGATCAACATTTGGACTCTTTGGACTTAGTCTCGAGGTCTCGTTCCCTCGACTTAATTAAAAAAAGAGCTGAAGCAGGTGGAACCATGGTAATCGCCACCAACCTGTCCGAAATTGCCGAGCGTTGTGACTTGCTCATTCTTCTCAACAAGCAGGAAATCAATTTTGCGGGCACGCCAGAGGAACTTTTGTATCAATCCGAGCCTTCAACTTTAACCGTATCGACGGAAAATGCATCGGCTGTGCGGGCCCTCACGGAGGGTTTTGAGATATCCGCAATCGAGTCGAATGGCGAAATTCGATTTGAAGCATCGGAGGGTCAGGCGCTAGCAGCCCGATTGCTTTGCGAAGGCTATGGCGATGTGAAGTTCGTCGTACTTCGGCAGCCCACCTTGCAGGACGTATTGGTCGCGCGGTTAGGTGTCCGTTGAATTTGATTTTCTTGATTGATGTTTCGGCACAGCTTCAGATTCCGGCTGCTGGCCGATTATCACCGCCGCGTACATTGCATCCGCGACGTTGCGAGAAAGTTTGAAAAATTCTCGAAATTCGCGCCGCCCAGCTTGAGCTCCGAATTGCCTCCTAAATTGCCGTCTCCAATGGTCAGCGATTTGCTTGCTTAGATAAAAATCTGACCCGCCATCGACTAGTTCTCCCTCGCGAACGCCCAACCGGCACATTGCAACAATAGCTTGCTCGGGAACATTCATCATCAGGGCCAATCCACTGGTATTGCAAGGTGTTTTAGCTTCGGAAATAGTCTCAACGATCCGGGCAAGAAGCTCTTGTTGACGTTTGTTAGCCATTTATTTTTGCTCTTTAAAGTTTGGTCCGTGGAAGTCTCTGGTTTCGAACGCTCCATCCCTGCATATCCACAATGTGAAAGTGCCGCAGGTGAGAGCGGCGCCTATGCTACCGTCAATGCCAATCCCAATTACTACGCAAGGCAAATCCTTTGTCGCCGGTTGACGTCGAAGCATGTGATGGATTGTGGCGTCGCACGCTTCTTGGGCCAATTTTCCTGCTCTCATGTGCTCCACAACCCTGAAGGACGCTACTGCTTTCCATAACTGCTCGCCCATTCCGGTCGCACCTGCGCAGCCCACTTCGTCGTCAGCATAAATCCCAGCTCCGATGATCGGCGAATCACCTACGCGTCCCGGTAACTTCCAAGATAGTCCACTCGTGGAACTTGCTGCAACTACATGTTTACCTGTTCCTGCCAATTGCTCAAAACCAAGTACGGTAACCGTGTCGCCTAAATGTTGGTGATTATGGGTCTTAGTGCCTAGCTCCGATGCCACATGTACGTATTCTTCTGGTTCAAAATTCTTGTCAGGACTAGGTCGGTTAGTCCCTCCAATTTGATCTGCTTTCCACTTTTCAAATTGTTTCTTGGCTGGTTCAAGCAGTAGGTTTTGTGGCTTAAAGCCATGATTCAATGCAAATAATCGGGCTTCATTACCAGCCAGCATGACGTGACCGGTTTCCTCCATCACTTTTCGCGCCACCGAAATCGCTGGGATGATATCTTGCATTGCGCAGACGGCCCCTGCTTCTAGCTTCGCGCCGTCCATTATCGAGGCATCAAGTTCAACAACTCCGTCAGAATTCGGGAGACTTCCTAAACCAATCGCGATTAGATGAGGATCAAGTTCGGCAGCGATCAATGCCGATTCCAATGTAGACCGAAGGTCTGCTCCCTTCGATCGGGCCTCCCACGCTGCCGCAATTGCTACCTCGCCAGGCTCACGCCAGGTTGCAAGAATAGTGGTGGACGGAACGGGCATGGTCTATTAAGGGTACCGCTTTTCGCGCAAAAGATTCATATTGGAGCTTTGGATATGCGAAGGTTTTTGGTCGTTATTTATCATAGGTAATTCGATTAGTGTTGCCGAGTAAGCTGGCATACTACTTGGCTACGTAGTGCTCAGAATAAACAACATCTAAACGTTTACCTAAGTGTAGGTGCCCCGAAACTTAAGCGATTAGGTATAATGATCGAAATGTGCAGAGTTTTAGTGATTGACGACGAGCCAGACGTCCTCGCTGCGATTTCGAGAAGGCTAGAAAGAGAGGGCTCGACAGTTCACACGGCTGGTTCTTCCGAAGAAGGAATCAAGCAGATTGCAGAAGTCACAAAACCTTATGATGTGATCGTCACTGACATGAGCATGGAGGATCCCAACGCTGGTCTGAAAGTCCTACACGCGGCTTTTGGCCGCGATTTATTTGCAGAGGTCATCGTAATGACCGCTTACGGCAATGTGGCAAATGCGGTGGAATGCATGCGGCGTGGGGCTTTCGACTACATCGAAAAGAATGCTCCCGGAGTTGACGTGTACGAAATGCTTGCGATCAAAATAGATCAAGCGGTGGAACGGCGGCGCCGAGACGTCCGAACGATCGAACTTTGGGAACGCACCGCAAGAGCAGTCGAGTAGGCCTGAGCACGACCTGTAAACGAGCGCGTAACAGGTTCCCCTCGTCGAGGGGTGCCCATAGGGCGGGGCGGTTTCCTTTCGCCAACGTAAATGGCACTAACAGTGGCTAACAATTTACTTCAAGGCTTCGATAATCCGCAAGCAACCGAATCGAATCGGATCTACAACCGGGATGCCAAGCTCCATCTCAAGGCTATCGCAAGCTTTACCTGCCAGAGCTTCGCTAAGGTGCGACGTATTTAAACACACTCCGATGGTTTTCGGCCCGGGAAAGACGCCGCAAGCCGAACCAAGCTCCTCATAAAGACGAATATAGGCGCCAAGAGGCGGAATTTTAACCCAAGGAACGCGCACCAAATGATCCTGACCGGCTTTGTGGCAAAGCACCAAATGAGTGGGCATGGCTCCTCGCAGAAGTGGCAAATTTGCCGTGCTTCCGGGGTGGATTAAAGCTCCTTGTCCTTCAATAATTATCAAATCGCTGTCAGTTCTCGCCATCACCTCGCGCTCTATCGCGCCGCCCGCAAAATCAAGTCTCACCGCATCTAACGGCACGCCGCTACCCATGATTGTCATCCCAATTTGACCCGTAGCGATAAAATCCGCTTTGATTCCCTGCCGCAGTGCCTCGCTCCATATTTCTAGGCCGGACGTCATTTTGCCTACCGCCATGTCCGTGCCAATCATCAATAGGCGCTGATTTGTGAGGTCTTTGGCCAATCCACTTGCCACTGGCAGCCCTTCGGGTTCGGTTCGGATGTCCCAAACAAATTGATTTTGGTTGGGTGGGTATCGATTTGAAAGTTGGTCGTGCAAACCGTTGATTATGCTCATCCTATGCTTGAAAGCCTCGTCAATAGCTGAGTTCCATTCTTCTGGAATTTGACCACCAGGGGGCGCAATTCCAAGAACAAAAACTTCGCTTCCATGTTTGATTGCCTCGCCAACTGAAGCAACAATTGGGCAGTTCCGAGGGGAAAATGGAACCAGAGTCTGTAAGTTCTTTCCCGCATTATGTGAATCTATTACGCAAGAAATAGGGTTCGGGGAGTAGCGCAAGATGCCAAATCCCATCTTGCCCGCATCGCCGGTTAAGGCTCCTTCCATGTAGATGGCAAGCTTTTGATCTTTTTTAAGCATCAATTAAGCTCGCGCCGTGCCCAGGATTATCGGTCGGCGTGATCACTCCATCAATGATGGGCGCACCCGTTGCCGGATCGGGATCTAAATTAAGGTGGCTGTCCAAATCGATGTGGTCAAATAAAGCACCAATTGCAGCCCCTGCAGCAATAGCGATGCTAGTTTCGCTCATGCACCCAATCATCGTTTGCATTTTGTTTGCGCGTGCGGTTGCCACAATTCGAAGAGCTTCCGTGATCCCTCCGCTTTTCATTAGTTTTAGGTTTATGCCGTCGGCTTTTCCCGCCAATTTCGGTACATCAGCACTTGTCCTTACCGATTCGTCGCAGAAAATTGGCAGCTTTCGATTTGCGTAAATCGCAGGCAAATCGTGCTCAAATCCTTCTGGAAGAGGCTGTTCAAGATATTCCACGTCACGATCCCATAGCCATTTCATCATGTGACGGGTCTGGTCGACTGTCCAGCCGCCATTCGCGTCGACTCTGATCGCCACATCAAATGGTTTGGCCGCTTCCCAAGCAGCGGTAAAGTGTTCTTTGTCGTGATCGAGCCCCTCTGGCGAGCCTAATTTCACTTTCAAGGCTTTGGCACCGCTGCGTTTCAAAATATCAGATACCCGTGCGCGGGTGACATCCGGCGGGTTGAGACCGATGGTGACGCTGGTGGGCACGCTTCGCTTGGGCAAGCCGAGGAGAGCATAAAGAGGGAGACCCGCTTGCTTGCCGAGCAGGTCCCAGAGAGCCATATCAAGAGCCGCCATAGCGGGCGGATCCATTTTTGATTTGCGCATCGCCACATCTAAATCAAATGGGTTTTCTGGAAGTGGTTTGGAGGCTAATTTTTCGATTTGGGCTTGCCCGCGCTCGGAAGTCCAAGTCGATAAAGTTGCTGGAGAGAGTTCGCCAATCCCAATGTGCTTGCCGTCGGTTAGGAATACAAATAAGTTCGTTGAGGACGACATTGACCCCCGGCTGATTGCGAGGGGATAAAGTTTTTTAACCTCAAGGAGCTTAAAACTGACTTTGAGCACCACCTTAGATTACCGAAATCGCCCATTAACAAAATTAGCTGTCGAAATGACTCGGACGAGGTTACTCTCTGTGGAGGGTCGCGCGAAGCGCGAGGTGGTTTCCGATGTGGACCACTTGCGGAAAAGACTGCTGCTATAAATTCCGCCCGACATAGACGACCCGCTGGCGAAATTTCAGACGCAAGAAGCAATTTATAAAAACTTCCCGTCAGACTTGAGCTAGCCATCCCGAAGGGGGGAATTTCCGAGGCAAAGAGCAGCCTGCAAAACTACTCTTATTAAGGCTTTAGGGCGTTGGTTCCTTTAGGCAGATTAAGGACTTCATTTAAGTTATAAGGAGCCAACTTGATGTTCTTGAATGTGCTGGCAGTAGCATCTTTCCACACCCGTTTATCTGGATTGACTCCGCCCTCGTCCTGCCAATAGACGTAATGAACTTCCAGATTATCCTGGCGGCGGAGTTCGTGAATGCTTCTTTTACCTGTCCAGTAGCCGCTTTTTCAGCTAAGTCGTATTCAATAAACGCTGATTTATCCTGCTCCGTTCGGTGCAGAGTTTCGGCGTATAGCCATAAAATTTCCGGACTCGTGGGATAAAGCTGAGCCGCAACTTTCAAGTGAGCAACATCGGTTGGATAACCTTCGGTGTAAGTTGCTCGCTGCCCAACGAGGTAGTAGGCAATTGCTCTAGCCTGGTTAAAAGTTGGATTTGAGACTTTCGGAGTTCCAAGGGGAGTCGGCGGATTTGGATGGGTATTTTCCCATCGCATCTGCTTACCTAGTGCATCAGAGTGATTCTTTACCGGATCGTCCAATATGGCGAACCATTTCATATCCGGCCAAGGTGGTGGTTGCACATCGCTCCCGCGCTCAATCACGGCTACGTAAGCTGATTTCGCCTCCTGATAATCTCCCGTGACTAGGCATAAATCGGCGTAATGGCAAATCGAGCTATTTGGTGCCATCCAGAAATCCTTGCCAAAGGCTCGCTTATAGTAGGGCAGGCTTTGCCGTATATGTCCGGTTTTCTCGTAGCAAGGCCCAAGCAGTCGGGCGACCTCATCAAGACTGTAGCTCGATATATCGGGAATTTTGCCCGATTTAGCTTTCAAATATTTATTAATTACATAGTTGTAATCATTAGCCTTGAAGTGATTTCCGCAATCCACAACAAATGGATCGGGAGGGGACGCGGTAAAACCCACGTTAGAAAACCCAACTTGTTTGATGTAGGCACCAGAACGGTTGTTGCTCTTAGTTGACAAGAAGCAAAAACCAACGGCTACGATGATCAATGTAGTTAGAAGCAATGCTTTAGGTAGGTTTTTTATATTATGCATGTTGGTTCATTAAATTCGAGGTCCAAACAAATTGGGCGAAAGGCGAAGAGTCGTAAAATGACCACGTTGCACCAGTGACAGGCAGGGTCCAATAGTGATCTGTGGACGAAGTGTCATGAGTCCAATAGTTGTAGGTGACCCAGTTCCAATCCTCTCCTGCCAGCGGGACGTCGTCCTGACCAGTGCCGGAATTGAAAACAAGAAAATGCTCGAATGTGTCATTGACGTTTACGTAGCCGGGCTCCGGCGGGTAAAGGTCGTCGACTTCGGGCGTATCGTATGTGAGCCAGTCGCCGCCCACGCCAGGATCGGAATTTACGATTAAAACGTCCTTATATGGCGGATCCCCTTCCAAGAAACCATAAGGATAATTGTTGTCGTTGCCTGATCCCGTCAAAGAGTGATCCAAGAGATCAGGTTCGAGCCACTGCTCAAAGACGTTAAGAGTTTGAGAGGTCGTGAAGGCGGACTGTCCAAAAACGGCATACTGCCACGGTGCCTCGCACACATAGCCAAAGAAGGCGAATCCGCACCTTTCGTAAAAGGGATATGTCACGTTCGAGAAATTTGCGCTACTAAGTGCCGTTACGGGATCGTCGCCACTAGGGTCGGAAATGTCGTTCATGCTTTCATATCCGCCCGGGTCATTGGTGAGGCAAGAGCAGTAAAACCACGGAGTGCTGTCGTAAATGTTGGCGGTTGCAGCAACGCCTCCGATCGAATTTCCATCAATTATAACGTTTGCAGTCGCGCTGGCCGTAGCATTTCCCTTTGCCCCGAATGCATAATTTACAGAGGACTGAGTTAGATCTCCAGCTTCTACAGGGTTCCAACTATGGAGGGTGCTTGTTGGTCCATTTGCCGATTTGTAAAGATCGGGACCTGAAATCGTGTAGGAAAACTGCCCCAGGGTGTAAGTGCCAGCTGTAATCGCGGCGGTTTCATGGTAGCCGATGAGACCGCAGAGTTTTCCGTCGTTAAGGGTTGTTCCCGAAATCGACTTGAGCACGGGGGCGGCGATGACAGTCTCGGTGACCTCAGAAACTTGAGCGGCAGTAGTGCTTGCTGTTATCGTTTTCGTGAAACTGCCGTTGTTTAGGGTCTTGATCTCGTAATGAGTTCCGGAACTTCCTCCTCCGGTAGGGGGATTGTTGTCGATCTCGGGATCGCCTAGACCATCTGCGCAGGAACCAGGAGATTCCGTCCACCCCGCGCCTGACGTTTCCTTTAATATTGCATTCGTTGGTACTGGCATCCCTGGATTCGGGGAATACCAAGTAAAAGTATAGGTAACCGTTCCTGAGCAGGAATCACCCGAACCATATGCTTGGGCTGAGTAAGTACCTGTATTGGACCCGTCGCTACTGCCGGTATCATGAATTTTCCCGGTAGGACTCACGGAGCCACCGGTAACGGTCACGATAAAATAGCCGCTACCCGACCCTTGCGAGAACGAAAATGGGCACATCAAGAATAGAAGTACGAACGTCGCAATGCTTAATGCGACAATGCGACAATGCGACAATGCGATCCGATTCATTAAAAAACTTCATTATTTTTTAGTCTCTTCTTTGCAGTATAGAGCACATTGCAAAATTTGTCAAGTAATTTCCCGAATCTGAAAGGTTTCACAGGCACAAGGGGCTGAATTTCCTCGACGTTGAACTTGAAATACTCCTATTCCCACAACTGGAATGACTGTCCTTATTCTAGAAACCCGCCCAAACTGGAATAAGGAAATTTCTTATTCTCATGATTGGAATAAGCGCAGTTCTTATTCTAGAAACACGCCTACCTTCTAAAAAAGATGCCTAAACCAGAATAACCAAAACTACAAACCCTTAGCCCTGCCCGATTCACCCCCAATAAGCGAATCAAGAACCGGCCCGTACTTAACCCTCACTCCCTTGCGCTTTACTTTCAAAGTCGGAGTAAGCTCACCCCCTTCAACCGTAAATTTTGCCGGTAAAAGGGCAAACTTTTTCACCGCCTCAAATTGGGCAAGAGCCTTATTGACCTTATCCACTTCCGCTTTGATAAGTTTTTTCGCCTCGGGCGAAGCCGCAAGTTCTTCGTCAGACTGAGTTGAGTTAAGCTGAGTTCTCACAAGCTCAAAATTTGGGACGATTAACGCAACGCAGCCATCAAGCCCATCTCCAAAAAGCACCGCTTCCTCGATTAGTGAAGACTCGCGCAATTTATTTTCGATCGGCTGAGGAGCCACGTTTTTGCCATTGCCGAGCACAAGTAAATCCTTTTTGCGATCTGTGATCTTCAAATAGCCATTGCTCATTTCACCGATATCGCCCGTGTAAAACCATCCTTCAGCGTTAATAACGGCCGCAGTTTCATCGGGGAGCCCATGATAGCCCTTCATCACGAAGTCGCCTCTCACCAGTATCTCGCCATCCTCAGCGATCTTCACCTCGACTTTGTCAAGGGGCTCGCCCACTGTCTCAGGGCGATTTTCGTGAGCTGGATTGTTGACCGTAATCGCGCTTGAGGTTTCGGTAAGACCATATCCCTGTTGAATTGGAATGCCAATCGCAAAATAGAAATCATAAAGATCGCGCGGCAACGCTGCGCCTCCGCTTACGAAAAATCGCAGCCGAGGTCCCACCTTTTCCCGGATTTTTGATCCCACAATTTTGTCCAGCATCGGGAAAGTTAACGAAAACTTCCCGTGAGATTTTTTCTTACCTTCTGAGATCAAGGAGCTAAATAATTTTTGTCGAAGAGGCGATTGCTTGCCCGCACCATCTATTATTTTCTCTTTAAATGCCTGCAATAGCCTCGGCACAACCAGCATAACCGTGGGCTGAACTTTAGCCATATCCGAACTGATCGAAGCTAATGATCGGCAATAGCCGATGGTGGCGCCAAGCGAAATGGGCAGATAGTGATCGTTAGCGCGTCCGAAAACGTGAGAAAGAGGCAAAAAGCAAAAGAAAGTGTCTTGGTGAGTGAGCGGAATCTGACCCGCAACCGCCCGATTCATCCATATAAACGATTTATGCTGAAGCATCACTCCCTTAGGGAGGCCCGTTGTGCCGCTTGTATAGATGATAGTAGCCACATCTTCAGGGTTAGTTCTGTCTATTTCAGATTCAAATTCGTCTTCACTGATCAGAGCTGCCTCGGATGCGATCTTGGCGATACTGTTGTCAGATCCGCCCAGTAAGAAAGATCGCACGCCCTCATTGCTGCCAATTTTCTCAAGTTGATGAGCATCTCCGCAAGCTACTAGAATGGCACCGCAATCCTTTAAGATGTATAAAGCTTGGTCGGCCGGAAGAGACGGAAAAATCGGGACTACGACGATGCCGAGCACCTGCGATGCCCAATCAAAAAATGCCCATTCCGCGCTGTTCTCAGAGATGATGCAAACTGCGTCGCCTCGCCGTAGCCCGAGACTCCTTAATCCGCTAGCCCATCTGCGCACGCTTGTCCAAAGTTGCTCGTAGGTTAATTTTTCAAGGCCGTCTTTGGTTGGGATGATCAGCGCGGTTTTCGGCGCATAGGTTTTGCACGAAATCCGCAGCAATCCGCCTAAAGAAGTCGGCTGAATTTTAGATATGAGATCGGAAGCACTCATTTAATTGGGCTCAATGCTCGATGGGCAAGTCGCGCTTGATCCATCCCCGCCAGCCTTCTGCCATGCTTAACGGATTTTCAAAGCCCATCTTGCGGAGCGCATCTGCTGCCAATGCACTTCGATGTCCACCCCCGCAGTAGCAAATTATTTTCTGACTGCGGTCTTCCAGTTTTGGGTCTCTTTTGAAATGCTCTAGATCTGCTTTAACTTCCAGAACTCCTCGCGGATAAAGTACCGATCCAGGCAGATGACCCTCCTCAAACTCTTCTTTTTCGCGAACGTCAATAATCATAAATTCTTTGGATCCAAGTAGCTTGGCCACCTCTTCCGGGGAAATCTCACTGACATTTTCAAGTGCTTCGTCTACAAAATCGCTCAAGGATTTATTCATTAATATTGATTATGAATGGTACTGCCATACCCTCGGAGATATTTCCTTGTTTCCGACCGGGTCTTCACTTTTGGAACTCAAACGGCGGTAAACACTTTAGACTAAGCTGGTCTGAATTTTTGAGTTCTTCGCCGGTTAGGATAGCGATTAAATTAAATCGGCGCATGTTGGCTCACATCGAAAAAATAAGAAGCAAGGGCGAGTGAGGGGCCTTCGCGGCTCGCTTTCAAGGTACTTGAGTCCCATTGTGCTTAGGCAGTTGTGGCATCGCGACAGTCTTAGTCAATCATGACTCGAGGAGCAACTTTGTAACAGCAACATACGTTTAGCTAGTTTTAAGTTTTGGTACCCGTTGTTTCATGAACCTTTCATGAAACACTTTGTCACTATATCGAATTATTGGGCGAATAGATAGAAGCATTTTCAGTATGTCTTCACAGGTGCAATCAAATTGAAGACGCGGAATCCCGTCAACCGTAACATCAAGGGACCATTTTGGATTGATTGCATCAAACAAAATTATTCCACTCAATTTAGTTTGAGCGTGCTTAAAATAGCTGTAGCTAGCCCAGTAACTATCCTTACCGTGTAGCACCACTAACTTTCTCGAAAAGTTTTGGTCCAGAATCCTTTTATCCGCACCGCGATCTACGGAATACGGGAAAAAATGAAATTACCATTTCTATCCTACTTGTTTTTAACTTAAGTATTAACGGTTCTACAACGTGCGGTCCGTCCGGCAACGGCACCCTTGAATAGACTGGGTCAATGTCAATTGAATATTGGCCATCAAAGTCACTGACCTGAATTTTCTTAAGAGGCGATTGAAGGACGTAAATTAAAAGCGCGAAAATCATATAAATTTGATTTTGTTCTTTTAGGGATATGAAGCAGTCCTTTCATATGCAAGAACTTTCAATAAATGCGCCGTAGCCAATTTCAAATCTCCTCGCGCAGGACGAACAGACAAGGCAAAGTCAACGATGTTTTTTTCCTGAGTTAGGTCAGGAACTTTAAAGACGCGCCCGTTGATTAAAACGCTCATTAGCCATTCATGATTGCGAGCATTTAATATCGTTCCACTTCGCCACACATATTGATATCTGGACCAGTATGAACTTGATCCAACGACAACTTTGTTCTTATGATTAACTATGAGCCGTTTGATGAATTCCGGCTCAAAGAGTTTACGCAAGCTAATTATATATGGGCTACGATCATACACAGGTTTATACACGATCGCAGCAGGATATAAAGCTATGTGGAAAACGAACGTTTCCTTTTTATAATTTAGGTTAGTATCTTTGTGAAATTCGCTGTACAAGGCAGCCATATTTTCGTCAGAACCAACTTTGTTACCTCCTGTAAGTTTTGTCTCTTGCCCATTGCCACGATAGCCTATCGGCGATTTTATCACTGCTGTAAAAGGGATGTCCCAAAAGTCGGTTGTCATGATAACTTTCGATCTGGGCTGAAGAAGGCATATGGTTAAAATTACACTTAACATTCTAATAGTCCAAGTCGCAGTTTGCATAACACGTATTTAGGTCAACATAAGCTTTCGGAGTGCATAATTCAGCATTTCCGCCTTTTTTTATGCAGTCACAAATGGTCATGAAGAATTTTTCATCGCAGCAGTCCTGACAAAGATCTGAGTCCATGGGCTTCAAGTCACAAGGATCCTTGCCTGGGTGCTGTCCTGGGTAGCGGCTTACCGCTTCACATGCCACAAACTTGCACATAGCGTTGAATGCTTCTGATCCTAGCTCTTTCTGAAACTTATCGAAACAACCTTCAACGCATTTTTCACTGGGCTCCCGTCCGCAGGCACTGAGGCATCTTTGAAAACCGAATGATGGCTTGGTTAATCCAGGAGGAAGTATGTATTTATAGCACGACACTTGATCTGTAACTTCTCTCAGCAACGGTCCTTCTTCGTCGCCAAATTCTCCGTTCACGTGATAAAAATCTGATGGACGGGCTGACCCAGAAAAGATCATATCAAAGTTCGAGTCAGATTCAATTGAATTTGTCACGACCCCATTCGAGATGGTGAGAACTTCATTTCCAGCCGGAGAATAGACGGAAGAAGACGACCCAGATGCGTATCCGGCATGAAAGGATGCCGAGCTTGGCTGCGCAGTCCAGTTTTTCATAGTCGAGTCAGAAGAGAATTGCCCGAGTCCAACCGCACCGTGATGAAGGCTCCGATCATACCAATTGCTTGAATTCGAGGCAATATTAAGCCTCGTTTGCAAGTTATTGTCATTGTCGTAAAGGTAGCCAAAGGTTGGCGCGGTTTGACCATATGCACTTTCAGCAAGACCAGTAAGCCTGCCCCAGCTATCGTACGAACAAACGCGTGTTAGATTTTTGCCCGGGTAGCTCGCCAGGGTTCCATCTGAGTTCCACGTGTAATTTCCTTGAAGATCACTATTTCCCGACGAATCGGCAAGGGATGAAAGCTCGCCGTCTTGATTGTGGTACATAGTTGCATTCAGCACCGTATTACCATTTGAAGCAATTGAAAATGCGTTTAAATACGCTCTGGCATCGTAACCTTTCGTCTCTGAATACGGCGCAATCCCAGTCCTGGATTCTGATGTTTCCTGCTCGTCTGCATTATAACCAAAGCTGGTCACTGAGTTAGTTACGGAATCGGAGACTTGCGAGAGCATCTCATTTTGCCCATAACTGCTAGTGTAATTTCGAATAACAAACCCGTTTCCGGTATTGGTTACTTTCTCCTGAGCCAGCCTACTTGCGGGGTCATACCCGAACGACTCGGTTAATCCAACGCTGTCCACTTCGCTCGTCACCCTTGAATCTACGTCATAGTAATAATTGGTGGTGTCACTTGGTCCCACATTCTGGGTGACCCTTCCGTTTGAGTCGTAGATTTGGGAGTAGCCCGCGCCGCTGGAATCCTTGGAGCTTGCCATTAAGCCAGCTCCGTTGAAAGCATATGTTGTTGTCCCAACTGATGTGGTCATTTGGGTCTTATCGCCAATGCCGTCATAAGCATAACTTGTCTGTCCAACTTCGGGTGAGTTTTGAGTTAGAACCCTCCCGTCCGGATCGTAGGTCTTTGATTCCACTTGTCCATTTGCGGTTTCAGAAGTTTCCTGCAGCCAAGCGTCATAGCCGTAGGCAATCGCTGGATCGCCGGGGCGGCTTAGGGAAGAAAGAGTGATCCCGGAGTTGCTGAATGAATAACTTGTAGTGTTGAGGAGCGGGTCTGTCGCTGTAACCATGTTCCCATACTGATCGTAACTCAGATTCGTGACAAATCCTAATGAATCCGTGATCGTGCTTATTCTCCCATTCCCGAGCACCCCATAGTTTGAGGTGACTCCGGTACCACTTGTGTAGGTCTTTGGATTGCCTTTGGCATCAAACGTCCAATACGAAGTGCAACCGCAAGGCTGAGCCAGCGAAGTGAGGTCATTCAGATTGTCATAAGTCATATTAGTTCTCTGACCGACGCCATTTGTCTCGGAAAGAGTATTCCCAATCGGGTCAAATGTCCATGATTCTAGCGATCCGTCAGGAAGCGTTTTCGAAAGTTTGTCGTTATTTGAATCCCAAGTAAAAGTTGTCTGGTCCCCATAAGCATCTAAGTTCGCGAGGTTCCTTCCGGAAGAATCTGTGCAATTTGAAGACGAAATTCCTAGCGAATCGGAGACGCTGGCGATTGCAACTGTGCCCGCCGGGTAATGATTCCTGGTTCCGGTGTTTGCGGTAGCCCCGTTGCTTGGGGGAGAAATGACCGAGGTGTAGGTAAGGGATGTCACGTCGCCAAGAGCGTTTTTCCAACTGCTCAAAATTCCGTTTGAGCCGTAGGTAAACGAAGTTGAGTTACCCGCCGGGTCAATGCTTTGGCTCAGCCGACCTGGACTTGAATAAACATAATTCACCGAGTAATTATTGCCATTCAACGCTGGAAGTAAAATTTCAGTCAAATCACCGGAAGAATCATAGGTAAATGACCAAACGCGCCCAAGGCAATCTGTGACCTGATTAACTTGATTGTTGGAATTATAACTAAGAATGAGGCACCTGCCTGATTGATCTTTGACTTGAACTAAGTGCCCAGAAGGATTATAAGAAAGGGTCGTAGCGTTTGAATTCCGATCTGACATTGAAGCAAGTTGGCCGGAGCCGCCAAAGTTGTAAGAATCTCCGTCCTTTGTCGTCAGCGTAAAAGTGCCGTTTGACCAAGTTAGAGCCATATTGACTCCGGGAGGTGCAACGTAGACCCCTCCGCTTAACGTGTAAGTATCGGTTGAGCCGTCTGGGCGGTGGACAATTGCTGGGCTCGTGCCAGTTACTGACCAATCATAAGATTGCGTCCATCCATTTCCAAAAGGACCGACTGCCGGAACTTCACTGTTGTAAACCAAATCTAGCGAAACTCCTGCGCCGAGAGCAGACCATCCAACTATATGCTGCATTAAAGTTAAGTTGCCAGTTGCTAAATTGATGACCCCGCCGGTAACGGAGCCGTCTGGATTCCATTCCCGAGGAGAGCCAGGTGCGACCGGAAGCGGCGGTTGACCTCCGCCTTGGAATTTTAACTTCCGAAAAGTTTTGTGTTTCAGAGCTAGCCCTGATCCGGCAGAAACGTCTGATCCCTTAAAGAGGAGAGGAGAGGAGAGGAGAGGAGAGGACAGGAGAGGACAGGAGAGGACAGGAGTTTTGTGCGCGGAGTGAGAATCGGAAATTAAAAGACCGACGCAAATAGCAACTGGCGCAACGACAAGATAAGTAAGGCTTGCAAAAGTACGCATGTTTATAATATACACCTCATCTCCAAAAAATGCAAATTTCTTAGATAAATCATGTTTTTGATAATAAATGCTTCTCATAATTGCAACCGTGATACAGCAAATTGAAAGTGATTCACTGCTGCGATAACTCAGCTACAAATTGCAACGATAGTCAGTAATTTTCCAAGGGCTTCACATAAAATGGGAGAGAAGTAGTTTGCTTGGAAGCAAGCTTAGTGCGATTATTGAATCAAATGAGGGCCCGTTCTTTCACATCGAAATAATAGGAAACAAGGGCGGAGGCGAGGTCTTGCGGCTCGCTTTCAAGGTTCTTGATTCCCATCGTGCTTAGGACGGTTGTGGCATCGCGGCGGTCTTCGTCAATCATAATCCCCGACGCGCGGCGATAAAAGTCGGTAGTGCTGACCATCGGATCGAGTAGTGCTTTTTTGAGCATTGGATCGGAAATTCTTGCGAGCAAAACCAAGTGACGCCGCACCATCGATTGAAGCGATATTCCCAGCGACTTGGCGCGATCCCTATCTCCCGCATCGGTAAACGCCACTAAAAATGATCGCCGTTTCCAACGACCGCCAAGGTATGCGTACGCCTGAACCGGACTCGATTCCACCGGCAATGCAACTAAATCGTGCAAGGCTTCCACAATCGCTCCAATTTGGTTTCGGCTCTTGGCGGGAGGGATAAACCTTACAACTTTATCCGCATAAACCAAAAGACCAACCTGATCTCCAGCCGAAAATGCGGCGCGAGATAGCATCAAGCAGGCATCGAGAACGCTATCAAGTTTGGGAATTCCGTTGATTTCTCCGATCATGTGGCGACCAATATCAATCGTAAGCAAAACGGTTTGGTTTCGCTCCACTTCGTATTGGCGCACGATGATTTTTCCTCTTCTGCCGGTTGCTTTCCAATCAATTTTTCGGTAATCATCGCCAATTGAATAGTCGCGAAGTGATTCGAATTCGGTGCCGAGCCCCCTCATCCGGGATTTTCGCACCCCAATCTCGCGCAATCTTCCACGTTGATTGAGCAGTTCAAACTCGTTCATGGCAAGCACATTTGGATACACCCGAACCGGCGTCTCGGTGTTGTAAACGAGCTGTTTTTCAACTAATCCTAGCGGACAGTGGAACCGAGCGTAGGTGCCTCTGAAATGATCGTCACCACGCTCGGGAGGGGTCGTCCAGTAAGTTGCATCCATCGAACCGCCGGGTTTAAGTGATATTTGAAATTCGCGGCGATCACAAATAAATGAAGGGGGAGCTTCATCCCGAATGCGCACCCGCAACGGCTGGGTGTCTCGGTTTTCAAAAGTCAAAGTGATCCGATTTGGGACTCTCGCGCTAAGGACGACTTCGTGAAAACGTTCAATGACAAGGGATTCTTTGCGAGCGGTTAAAAAACCTGTGACCCAGGCAACCACGATTAGGAACAGGTCGTATACCCAGCCGAACGCGGGAGCACCGGTGAGGTAGCCCAGTGCCATAAAAGGAATTCCGAGGGCAAAAAATCCCCAGAATCGCGGCGTCGGCACGAGCATGAATGGAGAATACTTGAAAATTACAAAACGTTCCGAATCGAGGTAAAGGCTGCCGGATAGGCTGTAAGTGTGTACCAGAGAAGCAAACTTGCAATTTCCGCCGCTCTGATTGATAATAACTTTGAAAGTATCTTAATTATTTGTGAACTAGGGAACTCTTGGGGGGGGGGGTAAGCCGTCAATAAGTAGAATATGAAAAATATTAAAATCACTTTATCTTCTTGTTTAGGAATTGCTTGCGCATTATGCCAGGCGCAACAAATTTATCCCTATACAAGTGCCTATCCTCCAATGAGTTACGGAAACAACTTCTATTACCAATTGATCGCTTTGCTAGCAGGCGGGCACATTGAGGAAGTTGCTACTATCTCAGATACGGACACCTTATATGCCAATTCCTTATCTCAAGGCACGCCAGTCGTAAATTATAAGGTTTACATCTCAGCAGCAATCAATAGCGGAATTGTTACTAATCAAAACTTTGTGCTTCAAGGCGCAGTCGGCAGTTTAATCGAAGATATTAAAACGCCCTCCCACTTCCAATCACAGCCCGGCCTGTTAGTTTTTAAGGACTACTACACTTTTACCGACCAAGGCTCAATTGCAGTTGATTCGCCGGATGCGACGTCAGTCGAAGTGGACGAGGTCGAAGGTCCAGGAAAAGGTAACTAGGCTACTAATCCAGATACTTGCATGGGCGGTATTTCTGCCGACCATGCAAGCGTAGGTTAACTAAATGATAGGATTATTTTTTATAGCCCAAATGACGAATTCTCAACTTCGAAGTTTTTCGTTTGATGGCGGGTTGGGCTACCAGTTTGTAAGTGCCTTGCGCCAAGTCACCTCCGAGCCAATTATTTACGCGGAAAGTCATCATATTCCTGATTACTCGCCGATAACCAAAGACGATATACCGGTCAAGTCACTTCGCATCCAATTCAGATCGGATCAGCAGTTAATGCAGATGCTTCATGGCGACTTAGGAGAAATAGCGCATCCTGATCTTTACTTAGGTCTAAATGGAGGGCGACTCGATCAATTCGCTTTGATGCAAAACAATACGAAGCCTTACTATAATGTGCCGCCTTACTCAGATAAGGAGATAGTAGATGAAAACGGATATGTCAGCACTCAAGGGGTTGTCAGAGTAATTACCCAAGTTCTTCCGACCTTTAAGTGGTCAAAGTCCCTTTCAATTGACCAGCAATATGCGCCGATTATTCTCGACATCAGTGCTAAACATGTGAGAGAAGAGGTTTTTTTCCGTTGCCTCGCCCAAGCACTTGGAGCCGATTTAGCCGAATCTGTCAAAAATATAACCCTTACGCCAAACGTGAAGGATTTCAAACAACTTGCTAGTAACTCATTTGGTGAGCAAGTTAATATGGAGAAAGATGAACTTTTCAAAGCAAAGGACACCGCCGCAAGTTTATTTTATGACACTGTTTCAGACCAATTACTAACAAAGCTTTTTACTGACCACAAGGATCAGGAAGTTTCTGTTGCTTCGGACTCAGAGATCGCTCGTCAAATCTCGATTGCTTATCAATTCCTTTCAATCGGGATTGCAGGTCAGCCGGGAGGTACTTCACATATGCATCCGATCGACCCTAATTCCCCATTTATGGAACTAAGATATCTTTGTATGCCGCTTTGCTGCTACACGTACGCGAACAAATGGGGAAGTGTTCAATTTTAAGATTGAAGGATAATCTTATTGGATTTTCGGCAGCCTAAGGCGATCAATTGAGTGGAACTAATTGCACCATTTGTTTGGACCGCAGGCATTTCGCAGGCAGCAGCCTGCTTTTTGCGCGGTTGAGTACGATCATTCCTTTTTTCAATACCCATTAATCGGGGTGTCGGCAAAAAGCATGAGGGTAGATTACATCATCAGTGTTTTGGGCGGACTATTTTTGATATTTGATCGGCTCTTTTGTGGTCAGTATTAGGCTTTGATTTACTCCACAAAAATTAGTCTATTGCCGATCCTATTCTTGGTGAGGGACTAAACTAATTATTCAAATTTTTATTAGTCCGAATGTAGTCGGTTGTCCGGATGGTTGGGACCTTCCGTATATCGAACCGTCAGGACATGTTGGTTTTGAGTTTGTAAGAGCTCGAATGGAGTCAGTTGCCAGTGCGAGAGGGGTTAAAACGCTAATGACCTATTGGGCCTTGAAGTCCGCCATTGCCAGAAGCACCAGTGCTGCCCGAGGTTCCATTGCTCACAACCTTGCCACCAGAGCCTTTTAGAGGAATTGACTTGGTTTTTCCTTGCGATTCCTTATCCTTTGCCCCTGCATTAGCGGCTTCTTTATTAGCTTCCGAATCATCTGAATAATAAACGCCACTTTGCTTTCCAGAAGAACTATCCTCGTCGCCATCCAAGGTAGATACTTCAAGCCAATCGGTATTCATCTGATCTCCAAGCGAATCCTTGACAACAACCGGATTTTGAGGAAACGTACCGACCATCCGCAAGGTGTCTTTTTCGCCATCATAGAAAGCGGTTTGAGCCCAAATCCGTCGCCACCGGTTACCAGGAAGTTCTTGCTGAGCTTGTGGCTGACCATTAATCAAAGCATGACGTGACCCCTGTTCGTAAAAATAAATTATGTGCTCGGCTTGAACAACCGCTGGATATTTACGAACCGTACCTGTGTCTCTAAGCTGATCGTTTAAATCTTTTTGAGTCGGATCTTCAAGCATGGGAGCAGGCGGACGCTCTTTAGAAATGTCGGCTGGGACAACCGGCACAAACGGGGGCACCTTCATTGTGGGATCCAAAGTTTCCTGATCCTTTGGCTTGACGTACATCACAACGTGACCATCCAAAACCGATTTTTTTTCTTTGCGGTAAATCGTGGCCATATCGCACACTACGTTTGATTTAGGCGAAAAATAATGAACTCCCCCAGTGCACACGATCACGTCCGTTTTCGGGTTCCAAACCACCAGCGGCGATTTCACAAGGATGTTTCCATCGGTAGCAATTCCGTTTATAAAGGTGCGAGTAGTCACCCCATTTTTAGTCGTTTGAGTGCCCCTGTCTCCATTAATTTGCCAGCGATGCAAGTCATTTGAATCCGGGATTCCAGCTTGCTGCCCGATTCTAAGTTCCCCAATCCATTGGATCGGACCTGTTGCAAGGTTTCCACTCTTAAGCGAGTATTGAACCCCCGAAGTTTTGACATCTCCTTTGCCGATTACGCCCGTGATATACCCCGGAGAAAACACCGTTTTCGTGCGCAGGCTATAGCTAAATCCGGTGCCGTGAAGGTCAAAATCCTTATTGACGAGGCGAACAGGACCGGTTGCATCGCAAGTTTGAGCATCTAAGTTTAGATTGCCCTTGGACGCCTGGTAATCAAAATAAAGATTGCCCGAAGAATATCTGCCTTGGGTGATGTCGGCAAACTTAAGGAATCTAAGGTCGCTACGCACGTCCATTTGACCAATTTTTGCAGACGTGAGTAGCTTTGAGCCGTGCCAGCTTTTTAGATCGGCATCATTAAAATGGATGGGAAAAGTGAGACCGCTTTGATTTTGGCCGCGAAGGTTTGAAAAAGGATCCATTTTTGCAACCTTTGTAAGATATACAGCTAGCGCGGACGCGCTAACAACGCCCACAAAAATCCAAATCCAGTTTCTCGTTTTTGAATCCACTCTTAGTTCAATACGACATCTTTTTCCACTACGTCGCTGTTACTGGTTAGGACTACGCTTTGGGTGGGGGCCGTATGGCTACCATTGACGTAAGTGATGGTGTACGTACCCGCCGGTACCCAAAAATAATAGGCACCGGTGTTATCCGCCTGAGTCTCGCGAACTGCAGTTCCATTTTGCAAAAGGGTGACGGTTGTTCCGCCCGCAATTGCCGTTGGAGTTATCTTTCCCCATATATTGTAAGGCGCAGGGGGCGGAGTATTACTGCTCAGCGGGGTAAGCAAAATATCCGACACAGTCACAACCCCGTTAACTGCCATATTTGGTTGCGTACTAAAGGTATTTGCGAAATAATTCGGAGATCGTACATTTCCCACGATTCCGAAAAAGGACGCGAAATTAGAAGTGGGATAAGCAACGCCGGGCAAACTAAAAGTTCCATCGGCTGCGGTTACGCCGTTTACTCCGGCAAAAGAAACAGTTGCGCCTGAAACCGGGGCATTAGTAGCCGCATCGATTACTTTTCCAGCCACGGTTACTTTTGAAGGACCAACCCACAAATCGCCAACGTCTTGGGTTCCGGTTACAGCCGGAATCGCAAACGTGAAAACTCCAAATGCACTCATCGTGTCAACCGTAACTGTCGTAGTGCCAGCGGGCACGGCTAACGAGAACGATCCATCCGTAGCCGAGGACAGGACGTGAGCACTTCCAACTTGAACGCTAGATTGAGGATTGGTAGCGGCTCCTGTTTCAACGTTTAGAACAATCCCGGTTATCGTTGCTTGCCCGCCAGTAGTTCCTCCTGAACTTCCTCCTCCGCCGCAACCGAGTAATATCGCGGCGCAACTAATAAGCAAGCCGAAAAGCAGTGCGAATCGATATGTGAACTTCATTAGTGGCCGGTCACCTCAACGAGGAACGTTTCAGAAGATCCGATAGCGGTGAAAGTTAAGTGTGAGTTTGGCATTGCCGTGTAAGTTCTTCCGGTTGCGGGGTCAACAACTTTGAAAGTATGAATGATTCCTTCGAGCATTTCAAAACTGAGATTTATTTTATTTCCATAAGTCAATCCTGAAACATGAAGTTTATAGGTTTGTCGAGTTCCGAAGGGCCGAATATCCCTGAACAGCGGGTTTCCTTTTACACTGGAAGCTTGCAATCCACCAATTCCAGGTGGCAATGAGCTATCTACTTGATCGTTTTCTATGTTGGATCCCGCTGGGCTTTCACCCAGAATTACATAAGAAAATGCGCCTCCAGTATTGACTTGCGATTTCATCAGCCAGCCGTCGATGCCAGATGCCTTTTGATGGGCTCCCGATCCGTTCGGCAATCCGCCGGTTGGAAGTCCGCCGCCCAGATTGCCGCCGGGACCATCTGTGGTTGCCGGTGCAAACGCAAGGGATACGCCTTCTGGAGCCAGCACTCGCACAAAATATCCAACTCCAGCTTGAAACTGAGTCGCAGGTAAAAATGTTCCACCTTGGGGCGAACCGGTTATGGGGTCGGCTGGGCCGGGAACGAACTGGAAGAAATCAACCCCTACCGTAGTTCCCGCAGCGTCCGTAAAAAGAGCCGGAAAGTCTGTTGTGTGGACTACGCTGACGCTTGTTAGAGGAACAGTCTGATTGATGGGAGTCGTCACCATATTCCAGCCAGGACCAAGGGCTACCGTTGAAGTCACGTTCGGAACCAGGTATCCATTTATTGAAAAATTAGGTTGGGCAGCCGGTAGATTTACAAAATAAGCATGGCCTCCGGTAGGTGCTTCCGTATTTGGAAATAGGTCGTAAGCCGCGATATTGGAATCAAATCGGGCAAAGAGCAATTGACTTGCGGATAGGTTGAACAAAGTGGGCGCGTCGCTTGTGAAGGGATCGATCGAAAGCCCTACCATGCTTATCCCTGCCGGAAGTCCCCCGGTCGGAGCAAAATTGCCAGTTCCGTTATTGCGAAGATCAACCCCCATTCCGCCGGGCTCGGTTTTATCAACCGTTCGGCTGAACACAGTCGCACCGTTGGCAAGCATTACATTGATAACGTAAGAGTGATTTCCAGCAGAATAGCCACCGAGCGCGCCAACAGTTGCACCAAAGGCATCATTGGTCACAGGATAAGTTCCAAGCACGGTGGATCCTTGAACAAGCTGCACTTCGGCAGTGCTGCCGTTTGGGATGGTAACGCCCGACACCGTACCGTAAAAGTCATTAAGAGCCGGATTCGCTGCGGTTGCAATTGCGCCAGAGGGCAGATAAACGCGGGTCGTATTGCCTCCAACCGGCGCATCCACCGTCACCCGATATGGTTGTCCCGCATAAAGATCAGTAAAGCTAGGCGCAATATCTCCTTGCGATCCAGCTATATTAATCACTTGATCCTGGGCGGTGGTGGTGAAGCGGTTGTAAGTCGCATCCCAAAAAATTGGATAGCACGTTCCGCTAAGGAGAGTCTCATTTCCGGTGCTGTCGGTGCTGAAATAAGTCGCTTCCAGTATAAAAACCCCAAAATCGGGAGCCTGCAATCCGGAAGTAATCGGAGTTGCAAGTAGGAACATCTTTTTGCCTTGGGTGAGGTTGGTCTGAAGGATAAATTGTCGCTGGAACCAATCTGCGAAAGTAAGACCTTCAACTGTCGGACTTGCTGGATTACTCGTAGTGAGAATTTGCTGGGCTGCAGTAGTCAGTCCGGCAACGTTGCCCCCAAGGGAAGGAGTCGCATAAACATCGGCATTCAGACTCGACGCGAACGTTGGATATTCGGTGAGGACTTTTGCCCATGCCGTTCCCGCCATTTCGTACCGTGTGAGATATAGTCCGGCACCTCCGCTGGCAGGAAGCGGCTCGCTAATTAAATTAGGAGCTATGAACTGAGGGCCGCCAAGAGCGCGTTGATTGTTCCAGTCATAAGTGCTTCCGACGTCATAAGTTGCCTCTAGATCGCTTTCCAAAGTTGGACCGTCTAACGAGGTAGGAAGCGCGCCAGCGGTGCGAACAACTCGCATCGTCACGGCCCTCACGATCCCCTCTTCAAACGCATCGGTTGAATAACCATTTGGTCCTAAATAAGCAAGTAGCAGACAATGGACGAAATTCACCGCGGCGGCTTCGTTTTGATTGTAAACCGGGAACCGAATTTCGGGAACTCCACTGCCGTTATCAGGCAAGTAATATCCCCCTGCGGAAGCCTGGCGATCTCCAATTGAAGCGTCGAAATTAGCAACATGGACTATTCCTCCTACCGAGGGCTGCCCAAAAAGTAGGTTCATTGTGGCTTTGGCAGAATCAAAAACGTTTTGGAGCAATTGCTGATAAGTGGTTGGAAAAGCTTCAGTTCCGGTAGTGTCGAATTGCAAAATGAGGTCGGAAGCCCAAGGATGACCTCCGCCGCCTTTCAATTTCGATACATGGTTAAAATGTTGACTTGCGGTGCTCTCGCCTGTTGAAAGTCCTAATCGCACCACCATCGGAAAACTGAGTTGAAGGTTGTTGGGCCAGAGACCGTGGGCCATTCGATCCTTGATAGTTAATGCGGATAATGCCGCCATTCGTCGGGCAACTTCTTTCACCAGCGAATCGGCTTTTGAGACAACTTGGGCTCTTGATGAATTTGCTTTTACTGACAAATGAAGTTGATCGGCTCTGACATTGGTGTAGGAAAAAGTCAGAACAATGGCGCAAAGTAAAGATGTCAAGCAAGAGCGGTTAAGGTTCATGATTGCGATATTCCAGGCATTCTAAACATTAGAGTTTACCGGTAAGCCTACGGATAAGACGCCAATTTTGGGAGCAATAGTTGGATTTTCGGAGAAAATCGACTAGTTAAGGTTCACCCGTCAGTCGCGCCCCCGTCCAAATGGAGCCCGTAAGGGTCGAGGATACAAAGGTCTCGCCGGTAAGATGAATATTCAAATTTGGGCAACACTTCCTCTGCAAGAATCCGGTTGCAATCACCGGTATAAGCCTGGATGTTCGGCTCAGTGAGGACTCCTAAAACTTGAGCACTTCCATCTCGTCCCAGTTGTTGCCGATCTTTCCATCTACTTCCACGGGCACGTTAAGGACCAAGGCGTTCTTCATCGCATCAGCGATCTTTGGCAAAATCTCATGCTCTTCTTCAGGAGCAACCTCAAAAACAAGTTCGTCATGAACTGAAAGAAGCATTCGCGTCTTTGCATTTTCTAACAATCGATGCACTTGGATCATAGCAAGTTTAAGCATGTCAGCTGCCGCCCCTTGAATCGGCGCGTTCATTGCCTGGCGCTCAGCATATTGCCGTTCTTGCATTCTGGGCGCATGAATATCTGGGAAATATCGCCGCCTCCCCTTCATCGTTGCCGTAAACCCTTTGCTTTTGGCTTCTTGAATTAGGCTCCTTGTAAATCCGTAAACGCTCGGGAATCTCTCGTTGTAGCTCTTGATAAGGTCGTTTGATTCTGAGATTGAAAATGCTGGTCCTAATTGCCTAGCCAATCCATGCCCAGTGACTCCGTACAGCACCGCGTAATTAAGCATCTTGGCCAACCGCCTTTGCTCCTTGGTGGGAGCAGCATCCGCAAGATTAAAGACACTTTGAGCAGTAACGCTGTGGACGTCTTCGCCTTCTGTAAAGGCCTTCACCAACGCCGGCTCCTCGCAAAGGTGAGCGAGAACGCGCAATTCAATTTGGGAATAATCAAGCGATGCGAGGCGATAGCCCTCAGCTGCTCTAAACGCCTTTCGAATTGGTCTGCCGATTTCAGATCGGATTGGAATATTTTGCAGATTTGGGTCGTTTGAATTCAATCGACCGGTTGCGGCCCCGGTTTGATTATAAGTCGTGTGAATCCTACCGTCATCCGCAATTAGCTTTTCAAGAGAATCGGCGTAGGTTGATTTTAGTTTGGAAAGTTCTCGCCAAGATAACACTTCTCTGGCGATTTCGTGGGTAGCGGCGAGCTCGCCGAGGACTTCAACCCCTGTCGCGTACCCGGTTTTCGTTTTTTGAGCACCCGGTAATTGCATTTTATCGAATAAAACCTCGCCCAACTGCTTCGGGGAACCAATTAGAAATGTTTGACCCGCAAGCTCATAAATTTTTGCCTGGGATTTTTCAATTTCCACCTCAAGTAATTGGCTGAACTCCTTAAAGTCGCTTCGATTTGCTTGAATTCCGACCATTTCCATCTGCGACAAAATAGGCATTAAGGGCGCTTCTATTTCACGATAAATGGCCGTTTGTCCCTCTTTTTCGAGCCGTTCCATCAATATTGGAGCAAGTTGACCTATGCCAACCGCAAGTTGGTGATGATCGGTAGGAGCGGAAACATCCAGATACCCGGTCATCAAGTCCCTTAAGCTGTAGCTGGAACGCGCCGATTGCAAGACAAATGCGCCGAGCTGAGTATCAAAGTTTGGAGGAGAATAAGGAGCATCCGGACCTCCCAAACGCCATAGAGGTTTGGCGTCGTGAAGGTTTGCTTGAAGAGGTATCTGAAATATAGTATTTATCGCCCATTCACTTGGAACTTTCGCCGATTGAATCCCAACTGCCACGTACGCATCAATTTCTTGATCAAATAATCCTCTCGAAAGTATCGGAGGTACATAGGCTGCAAATTGAGATTCTCCGATCCATTTCATGAGCTCGCTTTGGGAGCCAATTTGAATTTCCTGGACAAGAACCGATTCCTGAACAACTTCAACTTGAATGGATCGTGATTCCCCGCCTAAATTCAAATAAGGACGCAAAATAGCTGGTCCGCGTCTTGACAAACTCTTCATTTCGAAGCTTTCGAGGAATCCGATAGCCGAGTCAAGTTCGTCCTGGGTGAGAAAAAAAGGTTCAAAATCGTATTGTAGGGGCACATCGCAAACAATTGTTGCGAGCATTTTGCAAAGCAAAATATGAGATTCCATTCCCTGACATTTTTTCAGATATTTAGGTTCTAGTTCGTCAAAATGCTCAACTAAATTCTCGACGTGGCCAAACTTTTGCACCATGTCCGCAGCTCCTTTGTCGCCGATACCAGGTACGCCCGTAATGTTATCGCTACTGTCCCCCTTTAGGGCCTTAAAATCGGCAATGAATTCCGGCCCAATGCCATAACGATCAACCACCGCCTGGGTGTCATAAGTGAAAGTGTCTGAAACACCAACCCGAGGAGTGAGCACGGAAATATGATCATCCACCAATTGAAGCGCATCCAAATCTCCGGTTACTATTGTCGTTTCGTATCCATTGGCTTCCGCTTTTTTGGCGATGGTTCCAACCACATCATCAGCTTCAAAACCAACCACTTCCACCGATGGAATTCCGAGCGCGCGGATGAACTCGCGTGAAGCCGTAAGTTGGACCCGAAGCTCGTCCTGCGTCTCTTTGCGAGTTCCTTTATATTCGCTGTATTCGGCGTGGCGAAACGTCTTGCCAGGCGCGTCGAGAGCTACCACAATTGCATCGGGACGCTCTTTTTCAAGGATATTAAACAGCATCGACGTAAATCCGAAGAGGGCATTTGTAGGCCGCCCGTCGGTGGTGCTCATGAATTTTGTCGCGAAGAAAGCTCGATAAAGCAGACTAAATCCGTCAATGATGACAAGTCGCTTTTCCGGCATAGATAAAGGGTACCAAAAATCGTTTGAACCTCCCGTATCGGTTAGCTTGCCTAAATCCGCTTGCCGAGTATCCTTTAACTTCAGTGTCAGAAGAATTGCCAGCCGGTTTGTTGCTTGAAGTGGGATGCGAAGAGTTGCCTGCAGCCTTCGTATGTCAAGCGGCATCGGATTTGACCCAAAAAATAAATGCTTTTTTGGAGGAGATTTTTGCCAAGAAATTTACATCGCATCAACTCTGCACCCCCCGGAGGCTGATTTCGCAATTTGAGAATATTCCACCTAGGCAAAAAAACGAAGTAAAAGAGATACGAGGCCCGGCAACTAAATCTGCGTTTGATGCGGCGGGTCAGCCGCTCCCACCGCTCATCGGGTTTTGCAAAGCGAATGGAGTCGAGATTCAAAATGCAGTTGAAAAGGAAGGATATATCTGGCTGAGCAAACAGGTTACGGGACGACCTACCCTTGATCTGCTTGCGGAGAATCTTCCCAAAATAATCGCTAGCCTCACGTTTCCAAAATCCATGCGTTGGGGATCAAGTCAACTGCGATTTGCCCGACCCATTCGCTGGATTCTTGCACTCTACGGCGGGAAGGTCATTGAATTTGAAATTGAAGGAATTCAATCGGGTAACAAATCGAGGGGGCACCGGTTTTATGCCCCTGACGAATTTGAAGTTCGCGATTATGAGAGCTTTATAGCCGAATTTCGAGAAAGAAAGGTCGAACCGGACCCAGAGGTGCGGAAGAGAACAATTGTCGATCAGACTAAGACTTTAACAGGTGTCGTCCTAGACGATACCACTGCGTTGCTTGATGAAAATGTGTTTCTCACCGAATGGCCAACTGCTATCTCAGGTGAATTTCGAAAGGAACATCTGGATTTGCCGCCAGCAGTTCTTGAAACCGCACTCGCCAAGCATGAAAAAATGTTTTCAGTGAAGGACGCAAATGGCAACCTTACAAACAGATTTATTTTCGTTCGCAATAGCGGCGTTGACGACGACGTTCGACGCGGATGCGAATGGGTGCTCAATGCCCGGCTCGATGACGCCCAGTTCTTTTACCGAGAAGATCAAAAGCATTCTCTTGGAGAATTTCTAGACAAGACCAACGAGATTGTGTTCCAAGCAAATCTGGGTTCGGTTTGCAATCGATCAGAGCGGCTTCACGATCTGTGTACATTCATCGCCACCCACACTGATGCACCTCCGGCTGAAATTGATTTTGCCGCTACTGCAGGCATTTTTGCTAAAGCCGACTTAAGTACTGGTTTAGTAAGTGAGTTTCCCGGCTTGCAGGGATACATCGGAGGTGAATATGCAAAACGCGAAGGTTTTACCGCCGAAATTTGCGAAGCGATTGCCAATCATTACCAGCCGCAGTCAACTCCACACACAGCAGGCCAGCGCACCGGCGTTCGGCTTGCAATCGCAGACGCCCTGGATAAACTTGCCGGTTATCTTGGACTTGGGCTTTCTCCGACTGGCTCCAGCGATCCTTACGGACTTCGCCGCGCCGCAACCGCTCTCATCGAGTGCGCTTGGAATTGGCAAGCACCAATGCCAAGTTACGTGCCTTTATTTGCTCACGCTCTCGAATTATATTCCCACCAATCTATCGAGTTGAACCCAGAAAGGGCCTTCATCCTCCTCCAAGATTTATTCCAATCTCGATATGAATTCCTGCTCGAGGACGAGCGCTATGATCTTGTGGAAGCTGCCATACTTTCGGATCGATTTGGCGAGAGTTTGAATCCCAGAGCAGTTATGGTCAGGTTGAAAGTGCTTCAGGCACTTGCAAAGGACATTGACTTTGTGCAAACTGCAATTCGTCCGATTAACCTCGTTCAAAGTGCAATCAAAAAGAATCAAATGGTTGAAATTGAAAATTTTGCTCAGCATCTTGATTCCCCAAGTGGCCAAGCTCTAAATTCAAAAGTCCAGGAAATCCATGAGCCGTTGTTAAAAGCAGTTGGCGACGGACATGGATCCGAAATCATAAATCTGCTTCGATTACTTAAAGACCCGATCAACTCGTTTATCGACGGAACCATGATCATGGTTGATGACGAACAAATTAGAGCTGGCCGGCTGCAACTCCTCCATATAGTTTCAAATCAACTTTTCAAAGCAGGAGATTTTACAAAAATAGTCCAAAGCTAGCTTCATGCGAATGCGATGCCTCAATCGCGTAGAAATAAAAAATGCGAACTTCCTCCGAAGCCCTGCAAAAATCGACTGAATTTCTTCAAACCGAAGTTAAGCCCATTTCCCAAGAAATTGATATAAGCGCGGACGTCCTGCGATCTGTTTTGACGAAAATGGGACATGCCGATTTACTTGCGTTGAAGCGACCAGTCGAATTCGGTGGGCCCGCTCTAACTGAACCAGAATTTAGGATTTTTCAAGAACAATGCGCTAGGTACTCAGGAACCTTGGCATTTTTGCAAACTCAGCATCAAAGCGCGGCTGGTTTGATTGCATCGTCACCAAACACTGAGCTTAAGAATGCATATCTGCCAAAAATGGGAACTGGCGAGAAAATGGTGGGCATCGGCTTTAGCCAGCTAAGAAGGTCGGGGCCTCCAGTCATGACCGCAACACCTAATCCGCAAGGCTTCATTTTACATGGAAGCGTTCCGTGGATAACTGGTTTTAGCTACTATTCAGAATTTATTGTGGGAGCGACATTACCGAGTGGCGAAGCATTGTTTGCGGTCGTTCCTCTGACTCGACAAAACGGAATTTCAGTTTCCGAGCCCATGAAATTAGCTGCCATGGAAATGGCGATGACCGTAAGTGCCGAGTTCAGCGAGTTCCAAATTGATACTTCTAAAGTGGTCATTACCAGACCTCCCGGCTGGATTATCAAGAATGATCAAATCAATATCGCTCTTCAAGGTCATTTCGCAATTGGTTGCGCTTTAGGATCGCTTGACGTTTTGGAAGCGGCTTATGAAAGGCGCAAATCTGATGCAATAAAATCAACTTTGGAGGAGCTTAAATCAGAACTGCAAAAATGTCGCGATGAAACTGCAAAAGCTCAACATTCAGTTGAGGAAGAAACAACCGAGGAGCGATTAAAAGTTCGTGCTTGGGCAATTGATCTTGCTTTTAGGTGCGCTCAAGGCGCAATTGTCGCTTCAAGCGGAGCCGCAAACTCATTGAAACATCCGGCACAACGGCTTTACCGCGAGGCCCTTGTTTATGCAGTGAGCGCACAAACAACTCCGATTATGGAAGCCTCGCTAAGCCGCCTTGTACGCCAATGACCAGTAAATTACACGAGAAAATACGAATCACGGGCACGTTTGTTGACGAAATCACTCATGATATTCCCAGCCAAAACTGGGGCGAATGCGAGTGGCGACGCGAATTTGAGCTTTATCGCGAAATCGGAATTGACACCGTAATAATCATCCGATCTGGATATAAAAATAAATGCACCTTTGAGTCCAAATCGATACCAGACTTGTTGCCGGTTTACATGGATTTGGGCGAACTTTTCTTTCAGCTTGCCGATGACTATGGTCTCAAAGTCTTCCTTGGACTTTACGATTCTGGCCACCATTGGCTAAGAGGATCTTGGTGGAAAGAGGTTGAAATAAATCAAGAGTTCATCAAAGAAGTTTCTGATCGCTACGGCAGTCACAAGTCGTTTGCAGGGTGGTACATCTGCCACGAAACCAGCAAAAACGCCCTGCATATCATTGAAATTTTCAATGAGCTTAGCAAGTCCTGTAAAGCCGCACTGGATTTGCCCGTGCTCATATCACCATTTCCTCAAGGGGCCAAGCAATTTGGAACTGATGTAATGTCTTTGGAGGAATCGCTAGATCACTGGCAACATATTTTTGCCGAGACCAAGGGCTCCATAGATATCTGCGCTTTCCAAGATGGTCAAATCCATTATCAAGAATTGCCCAAATTCCTTAATGGAGTCAAGAATTTAGGCGAAAAACATGGGATTACGATCTGGTCGAACCTTGAATCATTTGATCGTGATATGCCGATAAAGTTTCCGCCAGCGGACTGGAATAATTTAAGATTTAAGCTTGAATCGGCTAGTCAAACTGCCGAGAAAATCATTACTTTTGAATTTAGTCATTTCATGTCGCCTCATTCTTGCTATCTTTCGGCTCACAACTTGTTTCGAAGATACTGTGAATATGTCGGTATTCCGTTGCCTTTGAAATCTAAATAATTCATTCCATCAACTGATCCATCATGTCCATTCGTAGACCCCTGTATGGGAACACAAATGGAAAGAAGAAAGCTTGGGGCTTCAGGATTAGAGGTGTCAGAAATGGGTCTCGGATGCATGGGAATGTCCGAATTTTACGGCGAGGGCAACGAAGAAGAATCGATTGCAACCATCCATCACACGCTTGATTTAGGGATCGATTTTCTGGACACGGCCGACGTATACGGCACTGGAAAGAACGAGGAATTGGTGGGCAGAGCAATAAAAGGCAAAAGAGACAAATACATAATCGCAACCAAATTTGGGTTCAAACGTGAAGGAGAGGGCGGCCCATTACGAGGCGTTGATGGCAGCCCCGCTTACGCAAGGCAAGCTTGCGAAGCGAGCCTGAAACGATTGAATATTGAAACTATCGACCTTTACTATCTGCACCGCGTCGATCCAAATGTGCCGATAGAAGACACGGTCGGCGAGATGGCAAAGTTCGTAGCTGAAGGCAAAGTTCGATTTTTGGGCTTGAGCGAAGCCGCTCCAAAAACCATCAGAGGGGCTCACAAGGTGCATCCTATTTCCGCACTTCAAAATGAATACAGTTTGTGGACTAGGGAGCCAGAAAAGGAGATTTTCCCCACAATTCATGAGCTTGGGATTGGATTTGTTCCATATAGTCCCCTCGGGAGAGGATTTTTGACCGGCACCATAACCAGCGCGGATTCGTTTGGAAGCGGAGACAACCGAGGAAATTACCCTCGTTTCTCGGGTGAAAATTTTAATAAGAACATAGCCTTGGTGAAAAACGTTGAAGCTATTGCCAAATCAAAGGGATGTACAACTGCTCAAATCGCGCTTGCTTATGTTCTGGCTAAAGGCATAGATTTTGTGCCGATTCCCGGTACGAAACGTCGCAAATATTTGGATCAAAATGCAGCAGCGATAGGTATTGATCTTACAGAATCGGACATCCAGCAACTTGAATCGGCAATGCCAGCGGACGAGGTCGCCGGGGCAAGATACGGCGAGCAAGCTTTAGCGATGGTCGGTCGGTAAACACTTGCTCATAATTTTTGATGCTGGCGGATCGTTTCGAAGCATACGTTAGCTATTTGGTGAACCCCAGTAAAAATACTAGTTATTAGATGATCCCCTTTAAATCCAGTTGATTTCTGCTGTTAGTATGCTAAAGTTACAGTTCAGGTTTAGATATGAAATCAACTGCATTGTTATTTATTGTGGCTTCCGTTTTGGGGTCTAGTGTCGTTGCCCGCGCAGACATCGTCGATTACGATTTGTTCAAAATCCTCGTCAATACTGAAGCACCGGATAGCTCAACTAGCTTTTCTTATGCTTATGCTGGAGAGAGGGTAATTACTCAAAATTCTGGAGACATCACCGATGCAGAAGCTAGCAGACCAAACGGAACCCTGGACAACATGACCCTCGATTCCGATAACGTCACCTGGGATTTTGTATCTGGGCAATATAATTCTTCGGCAAGCTTATTGTCTGATTTTCCTCTTGACAATGGCGGAAATGCGTACGGCTATTACGCGGATGGGTTCACTTTATTCGGAGTTCTTTTTGATCCGCAAACGATGTGGAATCCAACTGCGCCTGTGATTAACTTGTCAACATTAACAAACGTGATCGAAGGGCAAAACACCTCAGTAAGTTGGTCAACCTATACAAAGGATCCAAATGCGAGTGAAGCGGATATTTTCACGAGTCTCACCGATAACACTCTCGGAAAATCGGTCTTTGCTAACCAGGGTGACAATTCATATACTTCGGATGTTTTGCCAGGATCGGATTTAATCGCTGGACACAATTATACGTTAGGAGTTGATTTTTCAAATCGAGAAGTCACGGTTCCAAACAATGGCTTTGGAAATGCATCGGCGATTGCATCTTATGATGTTTTAACGAATTATTCCTTTTCAGTTCAATCTGTACCAAGTCCGAACCCATTTATTCTTATTGGAATGAGTACCTTCGGGCTAGGAATTCTGCGCAGAAAGAAATAATTTCATAGCTCTCGTAATCTGTATTCAACTTTGAGATACCAACTACTTCTTCAGTGTCGGGGTGGTGCTTGGTCGCGGATTAAAATCTGCAGGGATTTGATTCTTAATTCCCTTAGCAATATCTACCGGGACTATTCCGATATCTTTTAACCCATAGCCCGACAACTGGGGCAATATATTCACGATTGAATCAGGAATAATCGCGTAGCTGGCAGGAAGAATCGCGGCTTTATTGGATAACCTGGCCCCATCTAAGGTGTCGATTAAATCGCAAACAAATGGCGTTTGATCATCATTTGGACCCTGATTCATTAACCCTTTCTTTGCGCCAATCTTGCGCGCTTTATCTTCATCGGGTAAATCAGCTAGTGGCGTCAAATTAAAAAGCCGATCTACAAATTTAATCACTGAAGATTGGTTGCCTGTTTGATGCATGATATAGTGGGTTTTAGCATAAGGCGAAACGACGATAAACGGTATGCGGGGGCCGTCAGAAATAATCGATCCGTCCGGCTCAACGCTAATTACTGGAGGTCTAACGTGATCGTATTCACCTTCACTATCGTCATAAGTTATTATGATCATTGAATCTGACCAATACGGACTGCGAGCAATAAGGTTCACGATTCGCGCCACCGCTGCTTCGCTTATTTGGGAATCAGAATAGCCGGGATGATCATCATCACCCACGAAGTTAGTCTGAGCAGCCGGATCAGGGCAAGCTGGTTTTAGACTCATCAAATTTTCAAATCCTCCTTTGACGTAGAAGACTCCTTTATCAGGCAAAGTGCGACCTTTAATTGCATTATAAAGATCGCTGAGACCATGCAAGTTGCGAGACATTTTAGGATTGTTAGCGATAGAACCAAAGTATTGTGGTCCGTTATGGTGAGTTACATAACTAGCATGGCTACCCTCTGCATCAAGCGGGTCGCTGGATTTCACGTCAGTGGGTTCCCTATCAAATCCTTCTTCATACCATCCCCAGGGCACGCTCGCCTTGCGCTGATTGGTCAGATATTTAATATCGTCCATTGTGTCAGCTAAGTCGCCTGGTTCGTCTCTATCGGCTTTCGATATTGAACCAAGTTTTCCTCCCGTTAATGTGTAAGCGATGTTTGCAAAAGTCAAATTAATTTGGGGAGTGCGCTTTGGATTATCACCTGAATTATAAGGGAGTTTTCCTTGTTTATTCGGATCTTTGGATGAGCCCCAGAATGGGTTTGCGTCACCTAGTACTGGAACTCCGGGACCGCCCCCTTTCGCGTAACCTTGCTCAGGGTGAAGCATTCTCTGGGTAAGGCCAGTTTGTCCGGCAAAAATCGTTAGATTTCCGGGAGTAGAGGGTCCCGTGATTTGCTGAAAAATATGATCGCAAAGTACAAAACGGTTCGCATAACGCCAGAGAAACGGAATCGTGTCCCCATCAACATGAACCATCGTCAACTCGCCGTATTGAACAGCTTTGAGTGAAGGGTTACCAGATTTTGAGCGGGCATGCTCTTCTCCTGCCGCAAAATTATCCATTTGAGATACACGATTTTTTATATCCATTTTAGAGAAAATCGCTTCGTGAGAATGATCAACATCGTCGAGATCGGAGGCAAATTGATCAGGGCCAATGCGAAAAGGCTGGATTGTGTGCACCGAACCATTTGTTTCGATTAGAGATTGCGTAAAACCTAAAGTCTTATTTGCGGGATGGGAATAAAGCCCTTCAACTCCAGGAAACGTTCCAAAATAATGGTCAAATGATCGATTCTCTTGGTAAATGATAAAAACATGTTTGATGTTTTTACGGGCAAGGTTCCACTTTTGCGGGACTGATAGGCTTGGTTCTACTTTAATTTTGTAACGGCTAATCTGCGCGTCAGGATGGATCTGGAGGCGATGATCAATCCGTGAATTTAGGGCAAATGAAAGATAAAAAAGAAGAATCGTTAACATGTTGAAATCGCTTTAATACGAGATTTAAACAAAGAATACCGCCCCCCGACGGATGGTCTCCTATCGATGTTTTGCAGATGAACCAGTACAATACAAATCGACCCTCTATTCGGCTGAATTTTTACAAATGATTGCCCAATCACACTCCGCGACCCTGCTTGGAATCGAAGCCTTGCCGGTTGTGATTGAAGTAGATCTGCGCCCTGCTGGCAGCGAGCAAATGTTCCAAATGGTTGGGCTGGTAGATAAAGCTGTCGAAGAAAGCAAAGTTAGGGTTCGCTCCGCGATCACCAATAGTTCTCTGCAATTTCCAAGTAATAAAGTCATTTGCAATGTGGCACCAGGTGATGTGCGCAAAGAAGGGCCATTTTTAGACCTGCCAATCGCGATTGCGATCCTCGCTCAGTCGGGGCAAGTTTCAAAAGACCTGCTTGCGAGCACGATGATCCTTGGCGAACTGGGTCTCGAAGGAATTTTGAGACCGATTGGCGGCGCGGTTAGCGTTGCCCTTATGGCACGAGACAAGGGTTTCAAGAAGCTGATTTTGCCAAAACTCAATGCAGCCGAAGCGGCCGTGGTGCCCGAACTTGAAGTTTTCGGACTTGAAAATCTGGAAGAAGTGGTTTTGCTTCTCAATGGCGCAGAGCAATTCAAGCCTTATCAATTTCGAGCCGAGGATGGTCAATCTGCCGTGAAATACGAGGTGGATTACAGTGATGTAAAGGGTCAACTTCATGCCGTTCGAGCATTAGAAATCGCCGCAGCGGGAGGTCATAATGTGCTCATGGTCGGCCCTCCAGGTTCGGGCAAAACAATGCTTGCCCGAAGGCTTCCAACTATATTGCCGCCGCTTTCTCTCAATGAATCCATTGATGTAACGAGAATTTGGTCTTCGACCCGCGAGCGCGGCGACGCCCAAGGACTGATGTGGGAACGCCCATTTAGGTCTCCCCATCATAGTGCCAGTCATGCCGCCATTGTTGGAGGGGGAAGAAATCCCAGACCTGGAGAAGTTTCGATGGCTCACCACGGATGCCTCTTTTTAGATGAAATGCCCGAATTTGAGCGTTCAACTTTGGAAGCCCTGAGACAGCCTCTCGAAGATGGAGTTGTAACTGTAAGCCGAGTTCAAAACACAATAACTTTTCCCGCTGCATGCCTTTTGGTTGGTGCAATGAACCCTTGTCCATGCGGATTTCGGGGATTGCCCGAGCAAAAATGTATCAGCTCTCCCACTGTTTGCGGCAGATACGCTTCCAAAATATCAGGACCATTGTTAGATCGAATCGACCTACATATCGAAGTGCCGAGGTTAAAGCCGGATGAGCTCATCGGAGCTTCAACCAGTGAGCCTTCAAGTCGAATTCGCGAGCGAGTGATAGCGGCTCGCAAAATTCAATCTGATCGATTAATCGAGGGTCGAACTAACTCCAGGATGAGCCCCAAGGAGCTTAAAAAATTAGTTCCGTTAGATGCCGATTGCGAAGCGTTTATGCGGTTAGTGGTCACGCGGATGAATATTTCGGCAAGAGTTTATGATCGATTGCTTAAAGTTGGTCGCACCATTGCCGATCTGGCAGGGGACGAAAATGTAAGTAAAGTTCATCTAGCCGAAGCAGTTCAGTACCGAGAGCGCGAGGTTGTCGGCTGAACATTTCTCGTAGCCGAAAAGCATCCGCTGTGCGACAGCTGCGAGTCAGGGAAAAATCGATTTCCGACATTCTTCCTTCGAACGATTTACAAGACGTCGTTCTATTAGAAAGTAACTCATGAGGTCATGACCTCGTTTTAACCGCTTTCATCGTAAATTGTATGGTGTATCTCAACCGATCAGAGACGATGGTAGTGTCACCGCTTTCGGGCAATGGACCCAGCAGTTTTTTAATTACGCTTTTCAAGGATATTCTTTCGGATATGCAGAAGTCCAGGCAGATTATTGGGTGCAATTATACGGACTATTCGATTATTTATTAGACGACGTGCAGCATCAGGGCACAGCTACTACTTTTACCTTAAACCCGACGGTTCTAGCCTATAGAATTGAGACGATTACGAATTTCGAACGAATGTTCTGTTCTGTTCTGTTCTGTTCTGTTCATAGGATAATCCTTGGCAAACTTACTAGCCAATAAATGTTTTATACAATATCTCTTCGCGAATGTCAAGACCATTTTTCAATTTTCTAAAAAAATAATCAAAGAGAAACCAAAGTGGCGCATTCTGAGCGTAAATATTTGGAGTCCAAGAGCTTGCCCTTGCTAAAGCTTATTACCTATCTCGGGACGCTTCAAAATAACCAAACCGGACCAGTATCTTCACTAGGTCCGGCTCGATCATGGATTGGTTTCTGGAATTGGTTAAGTGAGTTAGTTTAGCGACTACAGAAGCTGATTTTCCGATTTCTTATGCTTCCAATAAGTTCATTCCATAAGATTTGTCCTTCAACTTTCACGGTGGGTCTTTTTGCCCAGAAGATTGACGATTAACGAATCGTTTAAGGCTTAGACCGAGCCTTGCGGGTACCCTTACCTAAAGATAAATGAGGATTTTTACGTCCGAAAGCGTTAGCGAAGGACACCCCGACAAGCTGGCCGACCAAATATCCGATGCTTTACTTGACGCATTTCTAAAACAAGATCCTCTTTCAAGAGTTGCGATTGAAACTCTGCTGACTCGAGGGGTCGCGGTAGTTGCAGGCGAAGTGACCACCGACGCGTACGTGGAAATTGCTCGAGTAGTGCGGGAAACTGTCAGCAGCGTCGGCTACGACAACACAGAATTAGGATTTGACGGCAACACCTGCGGAGTGTTGGTGGCGATTCAAGAACAGTCTCCAGATATTGCGCTCGGGGTGAACGATGGTGGCGCAGGCGATCAAGGCATGATGTTTGGCCTCGCTACCAAAGAGACTCCAGAACTCATGCCCCTTCCGATTGCAATTGCCCATGCCCTTACTCGCCGCGCTTCCGCAGTTCGTCGGAAACATCCTGACCTTGGTCTTCGACCCGATGCAAAAAGCCAAGTTTCGGTTGAATATTCAGATGATGGAGTGCCAAAGCGAATCAATACAATTGTGGTTTCCGCTCAGCATTCCAGCCATCTTTCCCAAGAAGGGGTTGAAGAAATAGTCCGAACTCGGATAATTGATCCCATCCTTGAAGAATATCAGGAGTATGTGGATGGATCTATCACCTATCACATCAATCCAACCGGGCATTTTGTTCACGGCGGACCTCAAGCCGATACCGGAGTTACTGGTCGGAAAATAATTGTGGATACCTACGGCGGATTGTGCCCGCATGGAGGGGGTGCGTTCAGCGGCAAAGATCCGACTAAGGTGGACCGCTCCGCAACCTACATGGCACGGTATGTGGCCAAAAATATCGTTGCGGCCGGTCTTGCCGATAAGGCCATGGTTCAGTTTGCTTATGCGATCGGGGTCCCCCAGCCAGTAGCCATTGATGTTGAAACATTTGGCACCCATACTATTGATCCACTGGAAATAGTTAAGCGAGTTAAAAAAGCTTATGACTTATCGCCGCTGGCGATCATTCAAGCTCTTGACTTAAGAAAACCTAAGTATTTGCAGACCGCAAAAAATGGTCATTTTGGCAATCCAGACTTTTCTTGGGAGCGCACAGTTGAATGCGACCGCCTAAAGTGAAATGGATTGCTGGGCGATGGCATTGTAAACTAAGAAACTAAAAATGGCAGCGCAAAAATCGGTTATTGTTGTTGGCGGTGGCCTTGCTGGCTTGATGGCAACCATGAAGCTAGCTGAGGCCGGTCATAAAGTGAAGCTATTTAGCCTGGTTCCGGTGAAACGATCTCACTCCGTTTGCGCTCAAGGCGGCATCAATGGCGCCGTGAACCTGCGGGGCGAAGGCGATTCGCCTTACCTCCATTTTGAAGACACTATTACTGGGGGCGATTTCCTCAATCACCAACCGCCGGTGATGCGTATGGCTGAGCGAGCCCCCGCGATCATCTACTTACTAGATCGGATGGGAGTTCCATTTAATCGAACTCACGAAGGACTACTTGATTTTCGTCGATTTGGAGGAACGCTTAAATATCGAACCGCTTATGCCGGAGCGACTACTGGACAGCAATTACTTTATGCCTTGGATGAGCAAGTGCGTAAGTGGGAAACCTTAAATCAGGTTCAAAAATATGAGGGATGGGACTTTTTAGGTCTCGTCAAAAACTCTGACGGCAAGTGCGTAGGGATCACGGCACAAAACCTGCGAACCATGGCTATCGAATCTTTTGCAGGGGACGCAACGTTGGTCGCATCTGGAGGAAATGGGGTGATATTTGGCAGATCCACTAATTCGATCATCAACACCGGGTCGGCTGTTTCGATTTGCTATCAGCAAGGCGCGATTTACGGCAACCCTGAAATGGTGCAAATCCATCCAACTGCAATCCCCGGCGAAGACAAATGCCGTCTCATATCCGAATCCGTTCGCGGAGAAGGAGGTCGAATTTGGACGCCGCGTGATCCGATGGACTCGCGCAATGCTCTGGACATCCCTGAAAAAGATCGCTGGTATCCATGCGAAGAGATGGATCCGGTTTATGGAAATCTTCTGAGCCGCGATATTGTGAGTTTTATCATTTATTGCGTATGCCGCGTGGGCAAAGGAATCAAGGGTCGAGATCAGGTTTATTTAGACATCACCCAGCTTCACAAAGACCATGGCGGACCTTATACAAGAGATCAAATTAACGACAAACTTGAGGGCGTCCTTGAAATTTATGAAAAATTCATGGGAGAGGACCCGATTGCAAATCCGATGCGAGTGTATCCAGCCGTTCACTACACCATGGGCGGTTTATGGGTGGATTACGAAACGAATCACGAAGGAAGTTTGGATATCGACAGCCCTCGAAACCAAATGACCAATATCCCTGGTCTTTACGCAGCAGGAGAATGCGATTATCAATATCATGGTGCAAATCGGCTCGGCGCGAATGGATTGCTCACTTGTTTAACCGGGGGCGAGCTAGCCGCTCAGGGAATCCTTGCCTATATTAAAAAAGGCGATACTGCTGAAGGTGCCAGCACAGTATTTGACGCGGCGACGTCGGAACGCCAGGCTGAATATGACGCGCTTCGCAAAAATAACGGCACCGAAAATCCGTATCGCCTCCATGCTGAGCTAGCCGATATCATGTGGAATAAGTGCGGTCTTTGGAGGGTTCAAAAAGACTTACTTTCGGCTAGATCGCAACTCGATGACCTTGGTCGGCGAGTTCATCAGTGCTCTTTATTAGATGATTCAAACTGGACGAATCAAGCCGTTCCCTTTGCACGGTCGATGGTCAATATGGTTGAGCAAAGCAAAGCAATTGTGGGCGGTGCGATCACCCGTGATGAAAGTCGCGGTGCTCATTTTAAGATGGATACGCCTGATCGGGACGACGTAAATTGGTTGAAGACGACGTTGGCATCGTATACGCCAGAGGGTCCTGAATTCAAATTTGTGCCAATTGAATGTAATCTGATCGCGCCACGCCCAAGGAAATATAAAATCAATCAGATCACAATTGTGAAAAAGATTTTAGGCGAAGATTATCTTGCGGATAAGGCTACCGAAAAGGAATCTGAGCCGCGTCCCGCTGGTGGCTAGCAAAGGACTCTCAAATAAAGTATGCCCACGAGGGCATTCATTCCTCATTTAGGAGGGGTGGATTCACGGGGTGGTTTCCGAAAAGTACTACAAACGGCGAGCCTATTATTGCGTGGGGCAGGCGCGAGGCTTGAGTCTACCAATGGGATCCAAGGCACCACACTATCACAGACTAGCAACTACTTCGCGGATTCCAATGCGGCAAGGGCTTTGTCGCCGTGACTAACCGCATTAACTTCGTTTCGGTAGTAAAACCGGACGATCCCGCCAGAATCAATCACATAAGTGACGCGCTTGCTAATCGGCAAAAGACCCCATAACATTCTGGCTCCAAATGCTTTGGAGATTTCGCCATCTTCATCGCTGATCATAGGAAATGGAAGTTCAAATTCTTCTTTAAATTGCTTTTGAACGTCCTCTGAATCACGGCTGATTCCATAAACCAAGGCTTTATGAGACCGAAATTCTTCACTTAATTCGGCAATATGACGCATTTCATCTGTGCAATATTTTGAATTGGCTTTGGGATAGAAGAAAAGTACAGTTGGATGGCCAGGGGCTCGCAAATTCACCGACGATCCGCTTGAATCGATCAAATGAACGTCCGGCACCTTTTCTCCAACTTTCACCATTTGGATAATTTTACTTTGATTCAGGCGGGGGATTTACCAGATAGCATGACTCTGTCGGGATTCTGTCCAGCAAACGACCGAAGGGATTCCGGGTACTGCTCCTACTAAATACTTCCGCCAGATGAGACGTCTTCATACCATTAAGCAAGCCTAAGTGATTAATAATCATCTATTAATGGAAGTTGAGGATCTTTCGCATTTATGTTGACATCCCTTCGGTGAGGCAGGAACGCAGTAATAAGCTCTTTGTTGGCTCTTACCGCGCTACGTCCATCCCGAACCAACAGTCCCATACGTTGAAGCTCTTGGATATCGCGAAGGAGGGTTCGATCAGCACTCTCCGAATAATCAAGTGCAACTCGTATGCTAAGTTTGCGTAGATCGGCTGTAGCCACCGCGTTGGGCTGAAGTGCCAGGTCTAATATAAGATGACGACGCCGATTCGTCACCTTGTCTTCATCCCGCCCAAGCAGCGAGTGAACATAGTCGCGCCAAGCTAAAAGCCATTGTTGACCGCGGACTACGTTGAGTTGCTCTTGCAGACCGTCCCTGAAACCTTGGACTGCGTATCCCAAAAACCGGTAAGTGTCTCCTCCAGATTCGCTCGCGTATGCGAGTTGACGATAATATTCCGCCCGAGTCCGATTATAATGATCGCTCAGCAGGTGAGCCGCTGGAGTGGGAACGCCCGCAGCTAGCAGGATTTTGAATTCCACAAGACGCGCCGTTCGCCCGTTTCCATCTCCAAACGGGTGAATCCACGCGATGTAGAGATGGCTCAAAACCGCGCGCATGAGGCCTCGCACGATGGCTAAACTATTTTCTGCAGGATTAAAGTCAGGCTCGTTCAGCCATGAGCACAAGCGGTCGAGCAGGTAGCCACAGTCAGCGGCTGGAGCTCCGGAATACTTGCCAACCCCAACTTCGTGCCGTCGAATAATTCCTGGAACCACTCCTTTCTCAAGAGCTAGACCTTTCAGAACCGTAGCGTTGAAGCCGCATAACTCAGGAACAGTAAGCAAGTGATCCGCGCCATCAAGAATACAGGCTCGCCCGATTTCGTTCAGCGCATTAAGGACGTTGTCCACTTCGAGCCCTAAGTATTCGCGAGAAGGTGCCAGCGAAAGTTTGCCTGCCAAGCGCAGAGAAACTTCCTCTTCAGATAGTGTGTTCCCTTCGATGGCAGTGGTCGCGTGGACGCCTTTGCTCAAGTAGACGTTGTGAAGTTTATTTGCCACTGAAGGTTGCAAAGGCACTCCTGCTATGTGTTCACATTTAGATCGGGCTTCGCCCAATAACATCCAAATCTCGTAAGGAAGCCGAGTAAGATCGAGTTCAAATTTTAGCCACGGATGCGACCGCATATAGTTGCGACGCACTTTTGGCGGGTGATCTGTCACGATACGCCACCAGTTCTCTGAAGGACATTAGGCTCAAATGTATAGCCTAAAACGGATTCGTGCCAAAACATGCCTATATTATGGCACGACTATTGGCAAACAAGTTGGCGGATTCTATTGCGGACATGGTGGCACAGTAAATAAAAGGAGTCTAAAAAGCTACAGAGAATCGTAGAACGTGTATCAGGGATTCGTCATGCCACAATGGCGAATCCAGATATCATGTCTGACGCATAAACCATGAGCGCAAAATCAGTATTATCGCAGGAAATCGCATATTTTGAGCAAATACTGTCGGGGCTTTTGCTCGCGCATGCTGGAAAGACCGTTCTCATAAAAGGCTGCGAGGTAAAAGGCATATTCTACTCGCATGAAAAAGCGTTAACTTTTGCAGTTACACAGGGCATGAATGGTCCGTATCTAATTCGCTCGATCCGACTGTCCCAGCCTGACCTGGGCATTCCAGCAATATCTATTGCACTGCTTCAGCATCTTTCTTGAGCAAACTGAACAAGCCTCCGAAACCTGGGCCACCTGTCACCTTTAATTTCAATTTCGATGTAGACACTTTACACATGGAGGGCCCACGCATTTTGCTAAAAGTAGGCATGCATTCCACCTTCGTTAAGGCATCCAAGATAAGCGGGAAACCAGTGCCCGATATGATAACGGGAGTAGCACTAATCGACACTGGAGCTGGACCTACGTATATTGACGAGGGGGTCGGGACGCAACTCGGGCGTACATAATCGATACCCGCGAACTATTTTCTGCGAGTCGTAAAGTGACAGTTCACGTTTATTCGATAGGCTTTGAAACTGACAAACGCGAAATCTTTGGTGATGTCCTTCGTTCCCCAGGAAGGAACCTCGCGCCACAAGGACTTATTATGCTTCTCGGTCGCGACATTCTTCGCTCTTGTATCCTAATCTACAACGGCAAGGATGGCACATTCAGCCTTCACATTTGAGGCTTGAAATTTCAAACGGATCCGTGACTCCCGATGATGGGTCAACATCTCCAAAGGTAACCTAACTGCATGCATTCCATCCTCGACGATGCCGAACAATTCCACAAATTAGACCCTCATGGCATGCTTGCCCTAGCCGAGGGATTTGCCCAGCAATGCAGGGAAGCATGGGGAATTGGTCTAACCTGCGATCTGGCAGAACTCGGGAGACCGGTGCGATCTGTGATGCTCACTGGAATGGGCGGATCGGCTGCCGGCGGCGACTTTTTGCAATGCATTTTTGACGCCCACGGCAAGGTTCCGTTCACGGTAAACCGCGATTATCATATCCCGCAGTATGTTGGGCTAGATGATTATGTATTTTGCGCAAGCTATTCAGGTGGGACCGAGGAAACCCTCAGTGCTTACGGTGAGGCAAAAGAACTTGGGGCCCAAATAGTTGTGATTTCAAGCGGGGGCGAGCTTTCAGAACGGGCCAAAACGGACGGTTATCCGCTAATCGAAGTGCCGGGGGGTCAGCCACCCCGCACCGCTATGGGCTACATGATGATCCCGGTTTTGGTGGCTTGCGAAAGGATGGGATTGGTCAGCCCCCAGCCTTATGAAATTTGTTTTCAAGAACTGGAAGCGGTGAGCAAGGAACTGACTCTCTCGGTTCCAAAAACATCCAATCTCGCCAAACAAATTGCCCACGATCTCCACGGGGCCTTTCCTTATTTTTACGGTCTTGGTCCTGCGCTAGGTGTTGTGGCTCATCGCTGGAAGTGTCAGGCTCATGAAAACGCCAAGACCTTAGCCGTTTCGAACGCTTTTTCTGAGCTTAATCATAACGAAATTCTAGGGTGGGTGAATGCCTCTCGGGAATCAGTAGGAAGGTTTTCAGGTGTGCTCCTTACTCATGCCGACGAATCTGAAAAGATGATGACTAGGGCGAAAGTAACTCAAAAATTAATCGGTGAGCAGTGCAGGTTCACGACGGTGGAGTCAAGGGGAGACGATTTACTCACGAGAATGCTTACATTGGCATCAATCGGCGATTTTGTGACTCTTTATTTAGCTCGCCTTTACTGCGTCGATCCTGAAAATATTGATTCAATCAACACATTAAAAGCCGAACTCAGCATTGTCGGCTAATGCTCTAAATTCCCAGGTTACGGGCGGATTGTTGGTGCGAGAGCTGAAATTTCGCCAAGGATGCCAAAGCTGAAAAGTAACTTTCAAAAATAAGGTAAACATTATTTGGCTCTATGGAGGGATTAGGACACGCCGTAAATAGGTTGAAAACGAAGCCGAGCCCGGTTGCAGTCAAAACTCCAAGTGTCACAAATTCCGATCAAAACGATAACCTAAGCCGGTTAGACCCGCCTAAGGGGTCCGAACTTTCAAAGTTTTCTAAATATTCGTTTTGGGTTCTCGGTCTTAACCTTCTGATCATCGCCTGGGGCGTCCTCGTGAGGGCTTCTAAATCAGGCGACGGATGCGGAAACCACTGGCCCCTATGCAACGGCCCCAAAGATCCTCTTATGGGCTCGGTTGCGACCTTTATTGAAGGAGCTCATCGGCTTTCCACCTCTTTTGACGGTCTTCTCGTAATCGGGCTAACCTATTGGGCTTTTCGATCGTTTTCAAAGGGAACTCAAGTTAGAAAAGCGGCGTCCGCTGCCATGTTTTTCACGATTGTGGAAGGGTTCATTGGTGCGGCGTTAGTCACCTATAAGCTTGTGACCACCAATGAAAGCGTTCAAAGGGCTGGGGTGATGTCTTTCCACGTAATCTCAACATTTTTTCTGGTGAGCTCGATCACTTTGTGTGCATTTTTAGGCTCAAAAAACCGGGAGATCACCGTGAAAAAGCAAGGAGCAGTTGGCTGGATGGTGACCCTAAGCTTTGTCACGGTTGCGATTATGGGCGTAACCGGAGCTATTTCAGCTCTTGGCCACACCCTTGATCCGGTTGCAAACGTGCTGAAAGCTGCCGCCAATCCCCACACTTTTTGGATGGTCCGGGTTCAGCCAATTCATCCTTACATAGCTCTAGCCGTGGGCATGTTCCTGCTGTTAGTTGTAACTTTGATAAGCAATTTGCGGCCTTGCTTAGAAGTTCGCCGCTCTGGCGCGATTCTTTTGGGAGCGTACGGAACCGAACTAATAGTCGGCTATATCAACATTTATTTCCAAGCACCTATCTGGGTTCAAATGGTGCACCTTGCCACTGCCGATGCGTTGGTGGTGGCACTGGCTTGGTTTTCAGCGGAAGCCTTGCGAAAGGGCCTTAGGCATCGTGAACTTGAAACAGTCGGGGCTGAAGTTCAAACCCATCCGGTTGGAATTGCCAAGGCAAAAGAATTCTTAATGCTCACCAAACCAAGGGTGATTTCTTTGCTACTCTTCACCACTTTGGCATCAATGATCGCCGCAGACCGAGGCTGGCCAAACTGGATTTTGTTCATAGCAGTAGCGATTGGAGGCTATTTCGCAGCTGGATCCGCAAATACTTTCAATATGGTGGTTGAGCGAGATTTAGATTTAGCGATGCGCCGAACAAGTTCGCGTCCTACGGTGACGGCTCATGTGAGCCCGCCAACTGCTCTCGGATTTGCACTAATTTTGATGTTCGCTTCTTTTGCCATCCTGTGGGGATTTGCAAACATCCTGACCGCGATTCTTGCCGAATCTGGACTGGTTTTCTACGTGTCCATATATACTCTTGGGCTGAAACGACGTACTTGGCAAAATATCGTGATAGGAGGTGCCGCTGGTGCGATTCCGCCGCTGGTTGGCTACGCCGCAGTTGATAACTCTTTGGCTCTTGTGGCTTGGATCTTGTTCGGGATCATTTTCCTTTGGACGCCGGTGCATTTCTGGGCACTTGCGATTCTTCTTAAGGAAGATTATGCCGCGGCCGGAGTTCCGATGCTTCCGGTGGTAAAAAGTCTGAAAATAACTTCTCATCAAATTGCGTTGTACACAATTCTCACTGTGATTATCTCATTTGCCCCATTCATCGCCAGGTGGGTGGGTTATCCCTATGCAATCTGCGCGGTTTTGTTGAATGTTTGGCTCGTGGTTTTGTGCAGTAGGCTTGTGAAAAATCCGGAAAGGAAGCAAGCAAGTGGCCTTTTTCACTTCTCAATGATTTATTTGGCCCTTTTATTTGTGGCTTTAGCCACCGATCGCACTCTTATTCGCCCGGTCGACACTTCGGCGCGGGTAGACTTTTACAAATCAGATTTGGGGCATTTGACGGAGAGGCAAATTCCCACATCTCGAGTTCGAGGGGCAATGGGGGTCACCGAATTCACATTATCAAGCAATACGACTGCGTCGACTTTGGGATGGGATAAACATTAATGGGACAACTGTTTTCGCCTTCAATAAATAGTAAAACGAAGGTTGCTCTTTGGGGCATAGCCGTCGGTCCTTGGGTCGCGATCTATGTAATTGCGGCGATCACTCGTTCTTCGTTTGACACGCAGGTTGATGTGCCGAAGAATCAGCCCGTTCCATTCAGCCATCGCCATCACGCCTGGGAATTGGGTATCGACTGTCGCTATTGCCACTGGGGGGTTGAAAAATCGGCTTTTTCCAATATCCCGCCAACTGAGGTTTGCATGACCTGCCACTCGCAAATCTGGACTAATTCACCTCTTCTTGAGCCTATTCGTGAAAGCTATGAAACTGGCACCCCGATTGTTTGGACTGGAGTAAATAAACTCCCAAGTTTTGTTTATTTCAACCACAGCATTCATATCGCTAGAGGAATTAATTGCGACATATGCCACGGGCCCGTTCAAAAAATGCACATCACCTGGAAAGGAAATAGTTTCCAGATGCAATGGTGCCTTCAGTGTCACCGCGCTCCTCAACGATATTTGTATACGGATCCCGCTTATCCAAATCTAAGTCCACGCCAGCAAGTTTTCAATTTATTTGCAAAGTTTCAAAACGGCGAAGCGTTAAGTGATCGCGAAGGCGCAATTTTAGGCGGCGATTATAGCGGCTCGGACGATCCCAAAGATGTGGCAAACGGATTAAAGCTCGTGAGTCGCTACGGAATCAAGGTTCAGCAATTAGCGGACTGTTCAATTTGTCATCGGTAATGAATAACGAAAACAACGAGCCTGAGATAGCACCAACCAACCACATCGATCTCGAGGCGGCTAATTTAAAGTTGCGTGGCAAAAGGGGCGAAGCATATTGGCGCGGGCTAGAAGAAATTGCCGAAACCGAAGAGTTTCAAAAATGGATTGGCGATGAGTTCCCAAACCGACGAGATTTGGCTGATTTAGATCGCCGGACTTTCCTCAAGTATATGGGCGCATCGCTCGCCCTTGCAGGTCTTTCTGGCTGCCGAGGTTTGTTCATGCCGGAAGAGCAACTTGTACCTTACGTGAAGCAGCCGGAAGAAGAATTGATCGGCAAGTCGCTTTATTACGCAACTACTCTTCCAAACAAAGGCTATGGTTTCGGCGTACTTTGCTCCCAGCGGGAAGGTCGCCCGATTAAGTTGGAGGGAAATCCAACTCACCCGATGTCGCTTGGTTCGATAGATCACATGACGACGGCGGAGATGCTGAACTTTTACGATCCTGATCGGCTTGATAATGTGATAAATCAAGGCAACATCAGCACTTGGGAACAATTCGCTGAGGAATGTCAACAAGCGGTGGCCGCTCAAAAAGCTAAAAAAGGCTCCGGACTCCGGTTCCTTACTGAAAACGCTACTTCTCCCTTGGTGGCCTCTCAGATACAAAGTCTTCTCAAAGAATTTCCGTTGGCCAAATGGCACGTTTACGATCCCACCGATTGCGATGGATCAAGAATGGGAACCGCTCAGGTTTGCGGCAAAGTTTTAGATGTTCGCTACGATCTCAGCAAAGCAAATGTAATCGTTGCGCTAGATTCTGATTTTATGTTGCGACGGCCAGATAGTGTGCTAATGGCGCGTCAATGGGCAGATGGTCGCAGAATCGTTGGAACCGACGGTACCGTAAACCGGCTTTATTCAATTGAATCTAGCTTGACAATAACGGGGAGTACGGCTGACCACAGATGGCCTGTAAGACCATCACAGATTCACTTAGTCGCCGCAGAGATTGCTTCGAACTTTGGAATTGTTCCCAAGCCAACCGAATCGCCGCTGCCCGATGTGGTTCTACAATCGGTAATAAACGATCTCAAGGCAAATCCAGGAAATAGCGTGGTAATTCCGGGTGAAGGTCAAACTCCTGCCGTGCACGCGCTTTGTTTGGCGATCAACCAGGCACTTGGGGCGATCGGAAAATCGGTAATCGTGACTGAGCCGGTGGATTTCTTGCCGGTCAGTAGGTTGCAATCGCTAGTTGATCTCACCAATGATTTGAACCAAGATAAGGTAGACGCTTTGTTTATTTTGGGAGGGAATCCTGTTTATTCATCGCCAGTTGACCTTAATTTTGGAGCGGCACTTCGTAAAGCAAAATTCACCGTTCATCTCGCGTTGTCTCAAAACGAGACCGGAGTCACCTGCGATTGGACGGCACCGATGAGCCATCCGCTGGAAGCCTGGGGCGATATGCGAGCGGTGGACGGAACGATCTCGCTTGCTCAACCGTTAATCTTGCCTCTTCATGGTGCGTGGTCAGTGCCAGAATTTTTGTCTTCCCTCACGGGAGACATGAAGCCAGGGCAAGAATTACTAAAATCTCATTATTCAAATGCGCCCCATAAGTTGGACGACGACGGCTTCAAAAAAGTGCTTTATGCCGGATTTATCGAAGGTAGTGATCAAAAGCCACTTGCTAATGTAGCGATTAATTCGGCTGCTCTCACGGCGCCAAGTCTGTCAAATTTAAATTCCATTGAACTGAAATTTACGCCTTGCGGCAAAATTTGGGATGGATCTTTCACCAATAATGGCTGGCTCCGCGAGCTCCCAGATCACATTACAAAGTACACATGGGACAACATCCTTGAAATAAGCCCGGCGATGGCCAAACGAATGAGCATCGATAACGGAAACATGCTGCAAATTGGCACCAAAAACGGTCAAATAATCGGTCCAGCTGTTATTCAGCCAGGTCAGCCGGACGGCTCAATTACCATGACCCTTGGTTATGGGCGAACGGTTGGCGGAGTGGTCGCTCTTGCCGATGACTGTCTGGGTTACAACGCCAACTTGCTTCGAACCTCAACGAGTCTCGGATTCTTAGCGGATTCCGATGGAGCAACTATAACCAATCAGGGCGGTGATTACCGGTTTGCATGTGTGCAGCTTCACTGGGGCATGGAAGGACGCGAAATTATCCGTCAAGGGACTTTGGACGACATGAAAGCGTCGTTAGCCCAAGGTAAAAAGCCATTCCGCTTCCCCGAAGAAGAAGAGCTAAACCTCACCGATTTGAATCTTTATCCGGCGACCGTTTTCAACTGGAACGGCGAAGCTTGGGGAATGACTATTGACCTTACTACCTGCACCGGGTGCAATGCTTGTGTGACCGCTTGCCAAGCAGAAAATAATATATCGGTAGTTGGCAAAGATCAAGTGGCCCGAGCCAGGGAAATGCATTGGATTAGGATTGATCGTTATTACGGCGGAACTTACGCAGTCGATAACGAAAACGATACTAAATATACGGATGTTGATCTGCTCGCAAATCCCCCAGTAGTGTTTCAGCCAATCATGTGCGTGATGTGCGAAAAAGCTCCATGCGAACCGGTTTGTCCGGTAGCGGCAACGGTTCATAGCCATGACGGACTAAATCAAATGGTTTACAACCGATGTATCGGCACGAGGTACTGCTCCGACAACTGTCCTTATAAAGTACGTCGCTTTAACTTTATGAACTACTCCGCAACTCAATTGCAGTTCAGAGATGTTCAGAAGATCCCGCTTCTTAAGCTGCTAAATAATCCAGAGGTTACTGTGCGAAGTAGAGGAGTCATGGAGAAATGCACTTATTGCGTTGAACGGATATCTGACGCGCGCATCGAAGCCAAGAAAGCTGGCCTACCTATTAAGGATGGTGCAATAGTCACCGCTTGCCAGCAAGCATGTCCCACTAAGACGATCACCTTTGGCAACATAAGTGATAAAAAAGCAAAAGTTACCGCGCTTAGGCAAGACCCCAGAAGCTATTTATTACTTGAAGACTTAAATACTAGACCTAGAACTTCGCACATGGCAAGATTGCGCAACCCAAACCCGGAGATTACGACTTAAATGGCAGTAAGTACTGAGTTAGCCCCGGATATTCTAGTCACCGGCGAGCAAGATTACGAATCGATTACTAGAATAATTGACAAGGTAATTCTAGACAACAAGATTCACAACAAGTGGTTTTACATCACTTTGGGAATTGGAGTTGCAGGCACCGGTCTGATGATTGCCATGATTACATGGCTACTTTACATCGGAGTCGGTGTTTGGGGGGACCAAATACCAGTTGCTTGGGCTTGGGACATTATCAACTTCGTTTGGTGGATCGGAATTGGCCATGCAGGCACGTTGATCTCAGCTATTTTGCTGTTAATGCGTCAGCAATGGCGAAGTGCAATTAATCGTTTTGCGGAAGCAATGACCATATTTGCGGTTATGTGCGCGGGAATTTATCCAATGCTTCATACGGGACGTCCGTGGGTTGATTATTGGCTATTTCCATATCCGAATATCCTTGCTCTTTGGCCGCAATTTAGATCACCTTTATTTTGGGATGTCTGCGCGGTTTCTACATATTTTATAGTATCGGTCTTGTTCTGGTACATGGGCTTAGTTCCTGATCTCGCTACGATGCGAGATCGAACGAAAAATAAATTTCTTAAGTATGGATACGCGATTGGTAGTTTAGGCTGGCGTGGAAGTGCTAAGCACTGGCATCGATACGAACAATCCAACCTGATTCTCGCCGCGTTGGCGACTCCCCTAGTACTTTCAGTACACACAACCGTGTCATACGACTTTGCGATGTCGATTATCCCGGGTTGGAACGAGACCATCTTCCCGCCTTACTTTGTTGCTGGAGCCGTGTTCGCCGGATTTGCGATGGTAATGCTTTTTGGCATACCAATAAGGGCCAGATATCGCTTAAAAGACCTTATCACCATGAAGCATATTGACTGGATGTGCAAAGTCATGCTTGCAACTGGACTAATCGTCTTTTATGGTTATGTAATGGAGACCTTTATGGGTTGGTATTCCGGCAATAAAGGGGAGGTTGATCTTACGATTTACTGGTTCATCGGCGAGAACAAAATCGAGTATTGGGCACTGCTGTTTTGTAACTGTTTTATGCCTCAATTTATGTGGTTCCCTAAGTTACGGCAGAACTTGGTAGTAGTGTGGATAGTCTGCGTATTCGTAAATATTGGAATGTGGTTGGAACGCTACTACATTATTCCGATGTCCTTGCAGATTAATCCATTGCCCGCAATCGATAGACCTTATCATCCTACTTGGGTTGATATCTGTCTATTTGCCGGAACAATTGGATTCTTTACTCTTAGTATGTTGCTGTTTATTCGCACGATGCCAGCAATTAACATTTTTGAAATCAAGGATTATATCTACAAAGTCATGGGTCCGGACAGGATTAAGAAAGCGGAGGCAGCAGGAGTTGAATAAGAGTTAATGGCAATTTCGCACGCTCATGATTCAAGTATGAATGCTTCCGATCTGCATGGCTTGGTTGCAGAGTTTGAAACTGGCCAGGAGCTTAAAGCGGCTGCAAACGCGGCGCGGTTGGCGGGCTATTCAGAAATGGATTCTTACACGCCGTTACCGATTCACGGACTAACCGAAGCAATGGGCTGGAAAAATAACGTGATTCCTTGGATAGCAGCCATTGCTGGTTTTACGGGAGCCGTGACCGGAATCGCAATGCAATATTACGTGGATGTTGTTGATTTGCCACTAAACGTGGGCGGCAAACCGATGTTCACCCTACCAATGTTTGTTGGTCCTACTTTTGAGTTCACGATTTTGTTTGCTTCGTTCGGAGCCTTTTTCGGGCTATGGGCATTAAATGGATTGCCCCGATATCACCATCCGATTTTCAGTGCCAAGAATTTTGAAAGAGCCTCTGTGGACAGATTCTTTTTATGCATTGAAGCAAAAGATCCGAATTACGATGGTGAAAAAACTGCAGAATTTTTGAGGACTCTGCTGCCTTTAAATGTTTCGGAAGTTGAGGAGCCGGAAGTATGAAGCTAACCGCTAGCACCAAAATGCTTCTAGGAACCTTGGTTGCGGTGACTCTGGCTGGATGCAACACCGATATGTGGGTTCAGCAAAAATATCTTTCCCAGCAATCTTCGAGTTTCTTTCCCGATAATTCATCGGCTCGTCCCCTTATCCCAGGAACGATTGCCCGCGGACATCTGGAACTTAACACGCCCTTCTTTACTGGCTATGACAGTTCTGGCAAGCTGCTCACCGAAATCCCTTTGCCGGTAACGCGCCAATTGATAGAACGCGGTCAGGATCGGTTCAAGATTTTTTGCACACCATGCCATGGTCAGCTTGGAGATGGCAAAGGAATGGTCGCACAAAGGGGATTCTCGCTTCGACGTCCAGTGGCTAGTTATCACACGGATCGGTTGCGTAGAATGCCGATTGGACACTTTTTTGATGTGATGACTCACGGCTACGGAGCAATGTTTTCTTATGCTTCAAGAATCGAACCGCAGGATCGCTGGGCGATTGCGTCCTACATTAGGGTTTTGCAATTCAGCCAGCATGCACCTCCAACCGCAGTCCCGCCAGAACAGATGAAAGATATCGCCAACGCCAAGAATGGCTTAAATTCGCAAAACAAAATGGTGGCTTCTCGATGAGCATTGCACTTGACGGAAAACAAACTCCGATGAGCGAACCGGCTCGAATAAATATCGAAAAGATGTCGCCGGGTGGTCTCTTTGTGGGACTAATCGGAGTGGTTATCACGGTTGGAATCTTACTTGCAAGCAATGGTTCAACCAAAACTGCCATTGCCGGTTCCTACCTATTTGCCTGGGTATTTTGGTTTTCTTTGACTCTCGGATGCTTCGGACTTTTGATGCTTTATCATTTGATCCGGGGAACCTACCTTTTGCCTCAATACAGAATTTTGGAATCCGCTGGCGGTGCCCGAATGTTACTAATAATGGCAATTCTATTTTTGCCGGTAGTTGTTCCCGTTTTCCTCGGGCAAAGTTATCTTTATGAATGGGTTGATCCGGCATTGCGGTCAACTAATGCGATTTTGCAACATAAAGCTCCTTACCTAAACACAAACTTTTGGACTTTGCGCTATCTATTTTGGTTTTCGACCTGGATTTATATCGCTTGGTGGTTTAAGAACTCCACAGATCGCCAGGAGCGAACCGGCGATTTAAATGAGCTTAAAAAGCGAAATAACCGAGGCGGACCCGCGTTTGTCTGGTTTGCTTTAAGTGCAACATTTTCAATGGTCGATTGGGTCATGTCGATTGACTGGCGATGGTATCCCGACATGTTTGGTCTCTGGACTATTATTCAAATGGGGCTCGGGGCCTACGCTTTTACCGTATTTATAGTGTGTAGCAATGCGAAAACCGAGACTTATAAGCCCATTGTAAACGCCAAGCGAACTCGCGATTTCGGCGTGATCTTATTTGTTTTTGTGATGCTGTGGGCATATACATCGTTTTCGCAATTTCTGATTATTTGGTCTGGCAACTTGCCAGATTCTAATTTTTACTATGTAGAAAGAAGCAAATCGAACTGGAATGTGGTTGGGCTGATGGCAATGATGGGACAATATTTCATACCGTTTGTCGCGCTTTTGACCCCTAGAAATCGTAAAATACCTCAGAGTCTTGCGATTGTTGCTGGCTTTATGGTGGTGATGCACCTTGTGGATGTTTATCAATACGTATTGCCTGCGATCAGGCATTCTGGACCGATGCCGACTGGATGGGACGTTCTCGCATTCTTCAGCGTCGGTCTACTTTGGACAGGGGCTGTAGCAGCATTCCTCAAGCAAAGACCAATCTTGCAATCGTTTGACTTAAGATTACAGGAGGACAACGGTGGCCACTGAAGACGTAAGTACAAAAGCGACTCCTTTAACTGAGTTGGGGTATGAAACTCAGGATCTTCAGCCAAAGCTGCTTATCCAAGCTGGAATCTTCTTTTTCATATTCGCAGTGCTTTCCACTGCTATCGCAGCCGTGTTTATGCGTCTGCCGGGAATTGTGCCCGAGTATCCAGCACCGACTAAACCATTTCAGAACATCCAGCCACCTGCCGGTACTCCCGTCCTTCAAAACAATATCACAAACACCACCGATATCCGCGACCTTCGCCAAAACGAAATGAGGGAGCTTTCCACCTATGGATTAGGCGACGCTAGTACTCCCGTGGGCGCGACTTACCATATCCCTAACGACGATGCAATCAATATCGTGGCAACGCAAGGATTTGATACAACTCAAACCTGGCTTGCTCGATCATCAAACGCGGTGCCGGGCGAGTTGACTTCAACAAAGGCCGGTCCGAATTCTCATACTCCGGTAGCTCCAACCGCATTGCCAACAACTATTCCGGTTAACGGGGCAGTGACGCCAAATCAGCGGCTCAGCCCGGTTGCCCGACCAAAGATTCTTCCCAAGACAAAACAAAAAACCACCTCGACATCAGGTTCTACCCAATCCGCAAAACCGAAGCCGGGAGCAAAACTATGAAAAAAATGAACCACAAACTAATTTGCATGAGCCTTGTATGTTTCATATTTGGCACGGCTACCGCCTTTGCCCAAATGACGCCGCCAGTCATCCTGTCAACCGGCAAAATCGATAAAATCGCAGGCGTCGGCATAGACCAAAGATTAGGAAACCAAGTTCCGCTCGACGCGACTTTTACCAACTCTCAAGGTCAACAAGTTCAACTCAGCCAATACTTTGGGAAGCGACCCGTCCTTTTGAACCTGATATTTTTCCGATGCAAGGCAACTTGTACCTTGGAGACTGAAGGATTAGTCGATAGCTTTGCGAAGATGACTCAGTTGAATAAGAATCATGATATCGTTGGTCAAGACGTAGACGTGCTCACCTTAAGCATTAATCCGATTGAAGGTCCCACCGATTCTTCAGCGAAACGCAAAGAAGTTCTGAGTGCACTTGAGTATCCGCAAGCAAGTTCGGGATGGCATTTTCTAACTGGTGACGTCGCCAATATCCAAAAGGTAGTTTCGGCGGTTGGGTTCCAATACACTCTTGATCAAAATCGAGATTTAATTAATCATCCAGCTGCAATCGTGATGCTCACCCCGCAAGGAAAGGTGTCCCAGTATTTCTTTGGGTCCGCTTATCCAGTTGGATCGCTCCACGATGCGATTGCGTTGGCAGGAAGCAATCAGGTTGGCAAAGAAAAGCAAGAAATTTTGCTCGGATGTTTTTGCCTCGATCCGGCAACGGGAAAGTACAGTGCCGATATTAATCAGATTTTGAAAGTTTTGGGTACTTTAACTCTCATTGTGGTTGCAGGAGGGATTTTTACCCTTACACGAAGTAAACCGAAACATAGTAAACGCTTTGATGGAGGTTCAAACCATACCGGTTAACCCGCATGTTTAACATCCCAATAGTCCCGATCCGCGCGTCGGAATTTGCCGATCAATATGACTGGCTATTCTACATAATCCTAGCCTTAACCTTTTTCTTTACTTTCGTTGTTGGCGCAGTCACCCTATTTCTCGTAATTCGATACCGAAGAGGCACCAAGGTTGACCGATCGCATCCACCTCATGAAAATTTACCGCTGGAAATTACTTGGTCCGTTATTCCTCTAGTTTTGGGACTCGTGATCTTCGCTTTAGGGGCTCGGCAATTCATTTATTTTAAGACTCCTCCGAATAATGCACTTGAAGTGTATTGTGTTGGTAAACAGTGGATGTGGCACTTCCAGCATGCTGAATCTGGCGTGAGGGAAAATAATGCTCTGCACCTTCCGATGGGCGTTCCCGTAAAGATCACTATGATCTCCCAAGACGTGATCCATGCTCTCTTCATTCCCGAATTTCGATTCCAATATCAAGTCGTTCCGGGTGAGTACACCCAGGCCTGGATAACTCCCACAAGAATTGGAACTTATCACCTATTTTGCAACATGTATTGCGGAACGCAGCATTCTGAAATGGGCGGATATGTATATGTTATGAGCCGCGCAGATTACGCTAAATGGAGTCAGAATGGAGGTAGCGACCCTGAGCCAATGACACTCGTTCAACGAGGCAAGTTGGTTTTTGATCGGCTTAATTGTGCCAGCTGCCATACGACTAGAGACGATGATCGCGCACCAACTCTTGATGGGGTGTACGGCAAATTGATTCACTACACGGATGGTAGTTCAATGGTCGTCGATTCGGCTCGGCTTCGAGAAGCAATTATAAATCCCTACAACCACGTTGTCCAAGGCTATGGGAATACAATGCCAGAGTATCAGGGAGCTATCTCCGAAATGGATTTATTCCCATTGATGGAATATCTAAAAACCTTGGGGCAGGTTCAAGCCGCCAAAAAAGGCAGTGAGAGTTCCACAAACCCGATGTTTATCCCCACCGCAGTTAAACAAAGGAAGCTCGCAGTCGGAGCTCTTGGATCTGGTCATGCTGAGTCATCGAGCCCGACCAAGAACAATCTTTCGGTAGGAGAAGTTTCAAGCAGCAACCGCGCTCCAGGAAATTAAGACATGAGTACAACAGCAATTTTAACAGAACCAAAAGCAAAGGTCGAAAAAAACTACCTAAATGTAGATCATTCGATTAAGTCGTGGCTACTTACTGGCGATCATAAGCGAATCGGGATTATGTATTTAGTTACGATTTCCTTTTTCTTTGCGCTGGGCTCAATGTTTGCAGGCGCAATTAGATTAGAACTCACCTCGCCAGATGGTCTATTCCTTGAATCGGAAACTTATAACAAAATTTTTTCCGCTCACGGAATTGTCATGGTCTTCTTTTTCCTTGTTCCGGCTGTTCCTGCGATTTTTGGGAACTTCTTAGTACCAATCATGATTGGAGCCAAGGACGTGGCTTTTCCGCGGCTCAATCTCATGAGTTACTACATGTTCCTGACCGCTGGGATCTTGTTCCTTATCGGGCAAATAATGGGCGGCGTAGATACGGGTTGGACTTTCTATACTCCTTATTCGAGCATGTACTCCAACTCACAAGTTGGAATAACGATAGCTGCGATTTTCATAGGAGGCTTTAGCTCAATTTTTACGGGGCTTAATTTTGTGATCACAATTCACAAGATGCGCGCCCCAGGTATGACCTGGTTTAGGCTGCCACTATTTATTTGGTCTATCTACGGAACTTCAATTGTAGTCATCCTTGGCACACCAGTGGTTGCGATTACACTGTTGCTTGTTGTAGTTGAACGCACCATGCATATTGGGATATTTAGCCCAGATCTCGGTGGTGATCCGGTTCTATTTCAACACATGTTTTGGTTCTATAGCCATCCTGCCGTTTACATCATGGTTCTGCCTGCTTTCGGTATAGAATCTGAGCTAATCACCGCTTTTGCGAGAAGGAGGATTTTTGGATACCACTTTGTAGCCTTTTCCACCCTTGCAATTTCCCTACTGGGGTTTTTCGTTTGGGGACATCATATGTTCATTTCGGGACAATCGATGTACCAAGGGGTTGTGTTTTCGCTGATATCCTTCTTGATAGCGGTTCCTTCGGCAATTAAGATTTTCAACTGGATGTCAACTCTCTATAAGGGAAATATTCGCCTTCAAACACCCATGATCTATGCCCTTGGATTTATTGGGTTATTCGTGGTCGGCGGTCTCACCGGATTGTTCCTGGCAAGTATTGGAACTGACGTTCATCTCTCTGCAACTTACTTTGTAATCGCTCACTTCCATTACGTTATGGTCGGAGGGTCGGTTACTGCGTACCTCGGCGCTATCCATTATTGGTGGCCAAAGATGACAGGGCGGTTATATCACGAAGGGATTGCTCGCTATAATGCGTTTCTAGTTTTCATCGGATTTAACCTTACGTTCTTCCCGCAGTTTATCGTGGGATATTTAGGAATGCCCAGAAGGTATCACTATTATTACTTTGCACCTGAATTCCAGGCTTATCACGTGATGTCAAGTCTCGGGGCCTCAGTGCTTGCAATTAGTCTTATAGTTCCAGCTTGCTACTTAACTTATTCCTTGTTCCTTGGACCAAGGGCAAGCAGCAACCCGTGGGGAACTCATGGATTAGAATGGACAATCGCTTCGCCACCAATTACTGCTAACTTTGATCATCTGCCAATCGTAACCGACGAAGTGTACGATTACGAAAGATTAGACCGCGAAGAATTGCTTGAAGAGAATGCCGACGGAATTGAGGAACCGATGCCAGTAAAGACATTTTAAATCATGACAGTTGAATCTGCCCACGCAACCCCGGTTAACGCGCCCGAGCATAATCCGCACGGGCCATTGCACCATCAATATGAAGATATTGAGCAGCAAAACGACAGTTACGTCACTGGTATGTGGGCATTTTTGGTCACTGAAATAATGTTTTTCGGGGGTTTATTCCTCGCTTATACATTATTCAGGAGCCATTACCAAAATGATTTTTACATTGGGAGCCAAGATATGGAGGTCGCATTTGGTGCGGCCAATACTTACGTCTTGCTGTCATCTTCCCTTTCGATGGCGTTGGCGGTTCATTTTGCTCAGCTAAAGCAACCCAAAAAAGTTCCTCCCTTGCTATTCTTAACTCTTTGCGGCGCCGTGTTTTTCCTACTTGTCAAAACGCACGAGTATCTTAATCATATCGCCAGCCATCACTTTCCCGGCGCTGCGTTTATTCCTCCTGAAGGCGCAACCATGCATGGTTCCCAGCTTTATTTTTCCCTTTATTTCATGATGACTGGACTTCATGGAATTCACGTGTTTATTGGTTTAATAGTGATTTCAATCCTTATGTATCTGTGGATTAAGAGGAATCCGATTGTAACTGAAGATTACGTCCCTACCGAAATGGTCGGTCTCTACTGGCACTTCGTTGACCTAGTTTGGATCTTCCTGTTTCCGCTTTTCTACTTAATTCCAAAATAAAATTTATATGTCCCATCATTCTCCCGTCGGCTCTCAACATCATATTGTTCCAATTAGGATCTATTTCATAACCTGGATTGTATTGCTTATTCTAATGACTGCGACAACTGAAATCGCTTTACATTTGTCGCTGGGCACGCTCGGAAATAATATTGTGGCAATGGCAATTGCAGCCACAAAAGCAGTGTTGGTGCTTGCCATATTTATGGGCGTTCTCTACACTAACAAGCTGGCTCGAATGTTTGCTTTTGCCGGTTTTTGTTGGCTTACAATAATCTTTGGAATCCTAATCGATTACCGCGCGAAGCAGCCTATTCCCGGATTCATGCATGATCAAAGTTCCGGAATGAATCTGAGTGGACAGACGATGGCAGATTTTGCTCCACCGAAAGCAAATCCCCCCGAAACTCAAGCCAAAGGTAGCACCGACGTTCCGGTTCCTGTCTCACCTTAATCTTTTGATCTAAGCGGTTCCTGGTTCGCCTTAATCTATCGATCCAGCTGTTAGCCGGAGCAACTCAGATCCCACGTAATCAAGAAAGGCTTTATTTGAATCAAAATCGGAATAAGCTTTAAATTTGCCTTTCCGAATACGAATTGTGTGAAATGACGGTCGCAGCACAAGACTGCCGTAAGGCATGATCCGTTCTGATTCATTTATTCCTACGCAGATCACCGGAAGCTCTGCCACTTTTGCGACGAGGCAAATGCCAGCTTTAAGCGGCAACAGATTTCCGTCTTCGCTGGTTTCACCTTCAGGGAAAATACAAACAATTTCTCCTGCTTTTAGAAGCGCAACTGCAACCTTAATTGAAGCCAAGTCGGCGGTGTCTCGATGTACGGGAAATGCTTTCCAAAATCTAAGCATTGTTCCAACTACTTTCATCTCGAATAATTCACTTTTCGCCATAAAATGAATATGGCGTTTAAATGCCCACTGAACGAGGAGCGCATCAATATCAGATCGATGGTTGGAAAGAATTAAAAATCCGCCAGAATCTGGGGTCTTACATTCGGATGTAACTTTGAGGGGCCCTAAGATGAAAAATATCGGAGCAACCACGGCTTTTAGCAGCTTGCATAAAGCTGGAGAAAATCGAACTGGTTTTACGCCCTGATTTTTTTCCATAGCATTTGAATTGCCTCCGGATATGTTTCGTATTCCAAAACGCCGACCTTTGTAGCCAGGGACTCAGGGGTGTCGGATTTGCTTACAGGGCATTCCTTTTGGAGTATGATTTGCCCCTCATCATATCGCTCCGTCACAACGTGAACGGTGCATCCAGATATGATTTCACCACTTTGAATCACTGCTTTGTGAACATGGATTCCAAACATACCTTTTCCTCCAAATTTTGGTAAAAGTGCAGGATGAACGTTCAATATTCGACCTGGAAATGCATTGACCACCGCATCTGGCAACAACCTCATATACCCAGCCAAACAAATGATTTCAGTGGCATTTTCCTCCAAACAGGCCACTAGAGCTTCCCCATAATCGTTTATTTGGGAATCGATCACGGCTACATTTAGCCCCAAATCGTGAGCGAGTGCCACTGCCTCGGAATTGGGCGACTGGGAAACAACCAATGCCACTTTTCCATCAATTTTGCGATCCTCGCAGGCTTTCGAGATAGCCCTCATGTTGGAGCCACGACCGCGTTTCCCAACAAAAATCGCAAGTCTTGCGATTTGCCTCAAATCTTTAGCCGTCACAAAGCTAGTTTACGAAATTTCGCAGCGGTAGCTTATTTTCAAGCTGAAAGACCAGTCCAGTTGCTTCCGCCAATATTGCAAACCGTCTTTCTGATCAAACCTAATCCATATTGGTAATCGGTAAAACTTTCACTTAATTTCTTGAATACTTTTGCTTCTTCGGCATGGGGATCGTAATCAAAACTGCTAGCAATCAAATAGCACTCCTTGCCCTGATGACTCGCGTCCTTCACCAACGAGTCGCCGCTTCCAATGCCTAATCGCTTAAGCAAGTCTGGAAATAGTCCGGACGAAAACAGAAGCAAATCGCCAATATGACGATGAACCCTGCGCTCCTGATCAAAACTGGAAGCTTTAAGCCGGATATCCCCATATTGGAGCATTTCTAAAATAGAATTTAAGACTTGACCATTTTCATCTTTGAGGGGGAAAAGATTGTCTTCTCGGAGGAATGAACAAAGCAGTTGAACCAAATAAGACTCAATTTCGGGCTGCAACATAAACTCCATCCGCTCGTAAAAGGCGTGTTTGATCGCAATCTCAAAGAATTCCTTCAAGCTTATGGGTTCGTTTTTTCGAGGCTCTTCACTTTTTGCCATAACTCGCTCAATTTGACAGCTTAAATAGGGTTAATAAATTTCCTAACGATTACTAATTAATGATTTGTTCCATGTTCGCGATGGATTCATACACTAAGGATTTAGGATGATTTGCGATTTCAGACGCCAGGAACCCCGATTAAGTTCTCTATTGTTAGCCGATACTCTAAGGTGAGGGACTCGATTTGTAGTCAAAGTCACCTAAAAATTCGTCTCAAATAATATGAGGTGTCCGCGATGTGGCTCAATCTTAACACCAGGCGCACGATTTTGTTCAAATTGTGCGTTGCCGATCGCCGCAATGCCAAATGCCCAAGCTCCTGGCAATCCCGTGCCAGTTCAACCGCAAAACAATCCCGCGCACCCACAGTCTGGTCCGGCTCAGTCGCAAAACAGTTCAATGGGATTTTATCCTCCCGCCCAAGACCGGACCCAAAATCAGGCACAATTCCAGCCGGGGCCAGCTCCTGGCGGTTATTTCCAGCCATCTGGAGCATCTAGATTCACAAACGCCCCTTACATCCCCAAGAAGAAGACCGCTTGGCCCTATTATACGGCTGGCGCGATCCTCCTTTTATTGCTTGTGCTATTTGGCCTGAATGCCGCCGGAATCTTAAAGTTAGGCGGGAAAGCACCTAGTGATCTAGCGGTAGGATCCCAAACCCCCAATCCCAACCTGAAAGTGCCTGGATCCCAAGTCGATCCGAGTTTAGTGGCTTCCGCCTCGCTTCCGGTACCACAGGTGAAAATCCCCGCGGAAGCACCTCCTCAAATGCCAAAAGATGTTTTTGACTGGCTCAAGCACCTTCAAAGATGTGAATCGGTAAAGCAACAACTAACTTCAAGTCAAGAAATGAAGCTTGAAACGGTTTTGGCGCAGGTAAAGGGTGCCGGTGGACTTACAAGTGCCGCCGATGTTGACCGAATGACTGATCCTGACACGAGCTTGCAACAAGCACCAGGAAGCGATCTTATAAATGGAGTCACAAAGCAAATGCAAGCCGATTGGCTCGCTCTTACGCAGCGATTCGATTCATGGCCGCCTCCAGCCGAATGTAAACCGATTGCGGCTGCATACGACACCGGTCTGAACGAAATTCAAGCGAGCACGGCTGATATCGTTAAGATCCTTAACGATATCAACACAACCTCTCCTGACCTGACCGGTGATATTCAAAAGGCAATAAAATCCGAAAAGGACATTTCCGCAAACCATAAAGCAGGAGTAGATGACCAATTTACTCAAACTGACAATCTTGTCCAACAAATATGCTCAAAATATTCCGTCTCAAAATGGTTTTCAATCGATAGCCACGGCGGAAGTGGTTCGATTTTTTCTCAAGCAGGTTTCTGAAATTTCGGCTGATCTCCGATCCGCCTTTTGGTATAATTCTTAAGTTGAAGACGATCGCTCTATCTTCCCGTGCGAAGCTACTTAAGCCTTCCCCCACCCTTGGCATGACCGCAAAAGCCAACGCCTTGAAGGCCCAAGGAGTCGACGTAATTTCCTTTGCCGCTGGCGAACCTGATTTTAACACACCCGAACCAATTAGCGATGCTACCATCGAGGCGATTAGAAGTGGATTTACAAAATACACGCCCTCAAGCGGAATTCCTGCCTTAAAAGAGGCAATTGTAGACAAATTATTGCGGGAAAATCATATCAAATCCGAACCTGCCCAAATCGTGGCAAGTTGCGGGGCGAAACACGCTCTTTACAATATCTTCCAAGTATTGCTTGACCCCGGAGACGAAGTGATTTTAATTGCTCCTTATTGGATGACTTACGCCGATCAAATCCAACTTGCGGGGGGCAAACCGGTGGTGGTTCATGCTTTCCAGGAAAATGATTTTCAACCTGATCCTGAAAATATTAAAGCCGCGATTACTCCTCGTACGCGGGCGATTGTGGTTAATAGCCCATGCAACCCAACCGGAGCGATGCTCCCTAGAAGCTCGCTTAAAGAGATCGCCGCTTTAGCCTTAAGAAATGACCTTTGGATTATTAGCGATGAAATTTATGATCGACTGGTTTATGGCGGAGAACATCAAAGTTTTGCCGCGCTATCAAGCGAAGTCGCCGAGCATACAATCACGGTTGGCGGTTGCAGCAAAACTTATGCAATGACGGGATGGCGATTAGGATTTGCCTGCGCCCCAGTTCCGATCGCGAAGGCAATCGCAAACTTGCAAGATCAAATGACGAGCAATCCAACATCATTTGTGCAAAAGGGAGCTATTGTTGCCTTTAGATTGCCGCATTCAGACGTGGAAGCGATGCGCTCCGAATTCGAAGCTCGGCGCGATTTGGTCGTCAAGGGTCTCCTGAATATTCCAAATGTTAACTTGTCAGTTCCGATGGGTGCATTTTACGTCTTGCCGGATATATCCGCATATTTTGGTAAAAGCATTGCAAATGATGTGGAAATGGCAGATTATTTGCTTGATTCTGCTAAAGTGGCGACCGTGCCAGGGTCAGTTTTTGAGGGCCCGGGTCGAATTAGAATTAGTTATGCAACAAGTCGGAGCAATATCAGTGCGGGTGTCGAACGTATCCGAGAAGCACTTATTGCATTGGATTGATATTAATTTAAACCAGAGGGCATTCGCGGCATGATCCCTAAGCACATTCCTTTAAGAAGCGAGCGACTTTTTCAAATTGCGACCTGTCATAGTTCAGCCGCATTGCACAACCAGGTTGAAGACAGCTACGAGAGGATCGAATTTTTTGGAGATTCGGTGCTTGGTCTCGTAATTGCCCAATACCTCTATGAACGGCATCCAGATTGGGATCAAGGCATGCTGAGCAAAGCCAAATCTTCAGTTGTTCAGGAGGGCCCGCTTGCCGCTACTGCTCTAAGAATTGGGCTGGACGAGTACATTAAGGTTAGCGCGAGCGAAGAATCGATGGGGGCAAAACAACGCCCCTCAATTCTTGCCGATGTACTGGAAGCTATAATCGGCGCGATTTACTTGGAGTCTGGACTGGAAGCAGCGAGGTGGTTTGTGCTCGAGCAACTTCACGAATACCTGCAAAGAATCAGTGGAGGCGATGTTAATCCGGACGACTTCAAGTCAAAGTTGCAAGAAGCGGCTCAGGGTATTTGGCGCACAACTCCGCAATACCGGGTCAGCCGCGAGATTGGCCAGGCTCATGACAAACGATTTTCGGTGCAAGTCCTCATTGAAAACGAAGTGATGGGGGAAGGCACCGGTCGCTCCAAAAAGGATGCTGAGCAAGCCGCCGCCAATGATGCTCTTTTGATTATTGAAAATAACCGTCGGTCTGGACCGGTTACGATCAAAGACGAAGACTTCGACTAAATCGGGCACAATGAGTCGATACCGATGCCAAAATTCCCCTCTGCGCAGGGGACGCCCGAGGGCGTAAATTCCCCTTCTCGAGGGACGGCAGGCATAAATTCGACGCCAATGAATGGATGCCGGAAGCCAAGGTTCCCCTCTCGAGGGGTGTCCCGATCTGTCGGGACGGGGTGATTTCCGAAAAGTACTTCAAACGGCATTCTAATTACCGGAGTCAAGCACCCTTCAAGCTCAATCTTGAGGGGGTGAGTAGACCGTGCAAATCTCGAGAAACCCAGCGGATGCGAATTTTGCGCCAAGATAACATTCTTTTAACCTGACTCGTAGGTAACGTTGTAACTAATTTTCCAGGACGTAATTGTCGCTGTTAACCTATCATGTGGATCAGTACCCGGAGCCGAAGTCAGGAAATTGACCAAAGAGCGGAATCCGAATTCGGTCTTTCCACCCCTTTTCTAATGGAAAAAGCGGGCATGGCGGTGTATGAAGCGATTGCTGAAATGCTTCCTGAAACTGGACGCCTAGCGGTTTTTTGCGGACGGGGCAACAACGGAGGCGATGGATTTGTAAGCGCGCGAGCAGCTCACGAAAACGGATACCAGGTTGAGTGCATCGTAGCCGGACTTGAAACCGAATTGTCCAAAGATTCCGCTGAACAAATGATGATTGCGCGCTCGTCTGGCGTCAACATCACATTTTCCGACGACCCGCGATTTCCCCGAAGGTTGGAATGCCTCAGTTGCAGAGAACTTATTGTAGATGCCTTGCTTGGAACCGGGCTCAAAAAACCAGTGCATGGGATCATCCGCGATGCTATTCAAGCGATTAATCGAAGCGGAGTTCCGGTTTTATCGATCGATTGCCCAAGCGGCATTGACTGCGACACCGGCGAAGAATTAGGAGAAAGCGTTTGGGCTTTAAGAACGATTACCCTTGGAACTCCAAAGCCGTTTTTGTTTCAGGGAATCGGTTTGGAACACTCTGGGTACTGGTCGGTCGCGAATATCGGCTTGCCTAACGCCTTGGCCGATGAGCCCACAAACGCAAAGCTGATGGAAGCGAATTGGGTGGCAAATTTATTGCCGGAACGCCTGCGGCAAAGCAATAAGGGCGACAATGGCACTGTGCTAATCGTTGCCGGAAGCAAGGCAATGCCGGGCTCAGCGATAATGGCAACCCTAGCGGCGATGCGCTCTGGGGCTGGGCTTGTAATGGTCGCTGCCATCCCATGCGTATGCGATCGTGTAACCCAAAGAGTTCCAGAAGCTATATTTATCCCGCTTCCAGAAAAAGACGGAGTCATTTCGCCGGATGCAGCCGAGGAAATTTTGGCAGTTCAATCCCGAGTTGATTCAGCTATTTTTGGTCCTGGTCTAAGCCATAAGCCGCATTTAGTGGACCTTTTGAGAAAGGTCTGGCCTCAATGGGAAAAGCCTTGCGTAATCGACGCCGACGCCTTAAACATGATTTCTGCGGGTCTGGAACCTCCGAAATGTGAGTGCGTGTTTACGCCTCATCCCGGGGAAATGAGCCGGCTGATGAAAGTGAGTATTGCCGAGATTCAGAGCGATCGTTTTCAGACAATGGAAATGGCGACCAAAAAATATGGCACGTGCATCCTTCTTAAAGGAGCTCACACCCTTGTGGGCGAGCCAGATCAGCCCATACTTGTGAACGCAACCGGAAATTCTGGTATGGCGGCAGGGGGAATGGGGGACGTTTTAAGCGGAGTAATCGGCACGCTATTGGCTCAGGAATTGCCTCCGTATTACGCCGCAAGTTGCGGAGTCTATTGGCATGGCGAAGCGGGCGATCTTTGCGCGGAAGAAATCGGCTCGATTGGGTTTACCGCTGCCGAAGTCGCGGATCACTTGCCCGGGGCCAGATCCCGAATCACTGAGTGCTGATAGGTGGGCTTTGCTCTACTTTCAAGTTTCTCGTTCCATTCATTTAGCAATGTATCTCGACAAATTTTGACTCGCGTATTGGCCAGATTTGGTGAAGCAAACGATTGCGGCTTCTAAACAGCAAATTGAACCACTGACCGCGGTTTAGGCAAGCGATCCTAGTCAAACACTTTCCGACTACAACATCTTTTTGGCTTGACATATTTCTCTTTCGGATTCGATGGTCGAAGCTAAAATTCCCACCTGCCAGCGGGGTGGATTCGCAAAGCGAAGACGGGGTGTTTATAGAGCATGTTATTTGGCGACAAATTCCTTTCAATGGCGGGGCAAATTCATAGGCGGAGGAAACTGAAAAATTCCCCTCTTGAGGGGTGGATTCGCAAAGCGAAGACGGGGTGTTAACTGAACCTACAAGAAAGTGATATTTCTGAGAAAGAGGACATGATGCATACTGACATTATTGAATTGTCCGTTGGGAAAACACGCAGTGCTACGCGCGGGTTCAGTGGGGAATTTTCGGCTACGGATTCCGCTAGAAAAATGAATAACCAACCAGAAGAACCTTCAGGGACCACAAAGTTGGCTTATGATTATCGGTCAAGAGTAACGGGGATAACGTATCCGTCCTTAGCGACTAATTCGTTTACCTATAATGGTCTTGATACAAGAACCAGCAAAACTGATTCTGGCGGCACTAAAGGGTTTTTAAGAGATGGGGCCTCGGTAACTGATCCGGTTCTATCAGATGGAGCAGCGACTTATACTCCTGGAATTTCTGAGTCCAGAAGCGGAGTTTCGACTTTTTATGGTCAAGACCAATTGGGTTCGGTTACGCTTCAAACAAATACATCTGGCTCTATAACTTATAAAGCAAGTTATGATGCCTTTGGAGCAATCAAGAGTTCCACTGGCTCATCTGCAAGTCCGTTTGGATTTGCAGGTGGTCCTGGCTACCAGCAGGATTCTGATTCCGGTCTGATGCTCCTCGGGCACCGGTATTACGATTCCTCCACCGGCCGCTTCCTCACCCGCGACCCGGTCAAAGATGGAAGCAATTGGTACGATTACGTCGGGAATAATCCGCTAAATGGGATCGACCCACTTGGATTGGGCTTCTGGGGAAATTTATGGTCAGGTGCCAAAAAGGTGGCAGTTGTGGTAGGCATTGTTGCAGGAGTCGTCGGAATAATTGTTTTGTCTCCGGTTGTCGCTATTGGGGGTGGTGTCCTAGTGTTAGCTGTCGGGTTGGACGATCTATGGGAGGATACTTCAGGTGCGGAGTCGAGCGTCGACAATTACAACAAAAAAATGGAAAGGCAGGGACTAATCCAGATCCTGTACAAGCACTAACTGATCAATTAGACCTTGAAAATGGTACCGATTATCATGGTGTATTAAAAAACTCGGCAAAAGCGGCGGTTGACGGGGAGGAGTTTAGCACTGGCATCGGATTCACCAAATAAATCAAGGGTCGTGATTTCACTAAATCAATTCATAGGCGGCTGCTGGCTCGCAAGTTTTTTTATGGTAATTATATTTGTCGGCACGGTAATAGCGGAGGAATATGACATTTCTGTGACCAATAAACTTATAAGAGTTTATCAAATTGAACTTAAATCGTTAGCAAGCCCGCTGTTCGGGAATCAACAATTTCTGAAGAAAAATGAAACTCATCAGGATAATTGACTTTGATAAATCTGAATACCGCCGGAGAATATGGCTGCCAAGCTTAATCTTTGCGGTTTGCGCGCTTCTCACCCAATATTTCCAGATCCGATACGAGAACATTCGCAAGGAGCAGCAAGTTAAATTGCATGGTTATCAACGCGAGATCTTGCTGCTGAAAAAGGAACGTGGTCTAAGCTAATCTCTCAGGCAATGAAAGATGCCTATAACTGAGCCAGTAAAGGGAGTTTGAAGAAATCATGAATCTGCAAATTCGCAAGCCTAAATCCTTAATAGTTATTCGATGCTGAGTATCTTGTTCAATGTTGCGGTGACTAGTCAAAGATTGAAGCGAATGGAACCGAGTTTGATCTAAAGCTAAGAAAGATTTCACAGGTCGTTTATATTTTGCACTTATTTTAGGTGCCGAATTTAGACAAGACAATTGATAAACGCCGGAGTCTCATAAGTGTCACGCAAGAACTACTCCAAGAGCTGAACTCCCGACGTGCCTTATGTTCTACTTTAAGTAAAATTATTCTAGATACTTTATGCCTAGTTGTGAACGTTTCCACCGAGTGTTGATAAAATTAAGCGGTGAAGCGTGCCCCTAGACGTCCCAGATTTAGACACCCGCATTCGATCTGCACTGTAGTTATAACTCTCAGTTCCAGATGAAGTAGTCAGACTAGTCATACGGTTTAAGCAGTCCCATAATTAGCCGACGTTAGGTAATTGAAATTAGGATCATACTAAAGAAAACATCCCGTGTTCGCTTTACGAATCCACCCCTCAAGAGGGGAATTTTAGGTGTTGGGCGACTTTTAAGAAACACCCCGTGTCCGCCTTGCGATTCCACCCCTCTGGACGGGAATTTTAGGTGTTGGGCGACTTTTAAGAAACACCCCGTGTTCGCCTTGCGAATCCACCCCTCAAGAGGGGAATTTTAGGTGTTGGGCGACTTTTAAGAAACACCCCGTGTTCGCCTTGCGAATCCACCCCTCAAGAGGGGAATTTTTCGGCTTCCTCCGCCGATGAATTTGCCCCGCCGCTGAAAGAAATTTATCGGATAAAGGGTTTTGAAAACACCTCGCCTTCGCTTTGCGAATCCACCCCTCAAGACGGGAATTTTAGATGTTGGGCGACTTTTAAGAAACACCCCGTGTTCGCCTTGCGAATCCACCCCTCAAGAGGGGAATTTCGGAGGCTTAACCTTCCGTCCCTTCCTTTAACCCCCTACTAGAGATAGAATTACCTTAAGGTGATAAAATCTGCGATTATTTTTACATTAGCCGCTGCCGCCGTTTGCGCCTTTGGGGCCGGAATTGAGGTCGATACCCCGCCTGGCAATTATCAAGCATGGCTAGTCGAATCGGTCATCAAAATTGGACCACCGCCAAAGGGACTGGTTTCGATCACCTCGGGCAAGGGCGTGGCCGATGGAACCGGCCCGCTGGTAGCAATTTTGAATGTAGATAACGGCAATTTGGCAGTTATTACAAAAGCCAATGTTGTTAAACCAACGCCTAAAGATTTTATCTACGCGGAAAGCGTGTCCGTTTCGATCCAGCGAGATTCTAAGCCAATCGACACCGCATCGGTAACTCTCAAAGATGGAACTCGGGGCCAAACCATCCTGATCGATCCATCTCGCAAGGGTCGCTATACCTTTTACGCGGTGCCATTGGGCAAGCCCGAATTTACCGTCAGCTTTGTGTCGAGTGGAAAAGATTCATCGGTTACTCAGGTATTTGATTTACCAAAGGTTCGCACCGATGCATCGCCCACCTTTTCAATCGCTCTTCCAAGCCAGTTGTTGAATGCTACCGGAGGTGCCTCGACCGAGACGGAATCGCAAAATCCAGCTTCTCCTCCAAATCAGACGACTCCGGGATCCGGAAATAAAAATCAATCTTCTCTTTTTTCCCGTTCAGTTGGAAAGTTAGTTCAGCTTTTGCTTGGCTTTGCAGTTGTCGGTGCGTTGATTTATGGTGGCTATTGGATATTCAAGAAAGATCCCAAAGCGGTTGCTACGCGTCTTAGAGCCATGGGCGCACCGATTCCGCTTGATCCTGACGATCAGCAAGCTCAATTTGATGCCGCAAGTGCGGTCGCTGCTCCGATGCCCCAGCCCGCTCCTCAATCGCCAATCCTGCTTGATGATTCGGCACCGACGCCGATTGTTGCTCCAAATCCTAGTTCAAATACTTCGATATCAGGCAATTCAGGCTTTTCAGATCGACCCCGATTGGTGCGCTCAAACGGAGAGGATTGGATTATTCAAGAGGGATCAAGCATTATCGGAAGAGAGCCTGGCTTGCCGATTAGTTTGGTAGACGAATCGACTTTATCCCGCAAGCAAGCCGAGATTCACCGTCAAGGAAATGTTCTTACCTTTAGAGATTTGAACAGCACCAATGGCAGCTATGTGAATGGTCGGAAGGTTGATTCAGATTTGGTTCTTAATCCGGGGGATAGCATCCAGCTAGGAGCGGTGATTTTCAAGGTTGAAGCATAGTGAAATTTATTCTGCTGCCTAATATGCTTATAAAAAAATTAATGATCCGACCACAATAATTTACTAACATGAAATCGGTTACTTTCAAGGCGATGGCGGGGTTGACTGGCGGTGTTTTAGGTTGGGCGATTATGGAGCCATCTGCACCGACTAATCTGGCTGATCCAGCTTGGAATGCGTGGCAAATTCGATTTCTGCTGGTCGTTTCAGCCCTGATTTCACTTGGAGTTTGCGCGGTAAGCGGCTGGCAAAAAGGATCGTGGGCGCATGTGATTCGCCAGTCAATTTTGGGAATTGTCCTTGGTTCCATCGGAGGAACTTTAGGCGTAGCAGTTGGTGATCACTTAGCAAATGGCCTCATGCCTGGCTTCAATCCAGAATTGGCATCAACCGCAATAGTCGCCGCAATCGCCTGGCGCACGCTCGCGTTGGCCCCGATCGGATTATTTGTAGGTCTCGGCATTGGGGCTGCCGGATTGAGCGTTTCAAGAACGATCCAAGGGGCCATTGGCGGGCTATTTGCGGGCATATTGTCTGGTCTCACGTTCGATATCATTGGCGCGAGCCTCGGCCATATAATTTTGATGTCGATGGGCAAGAATTCGGGCGAAGTTGGTGGTCCGTCAAGAGCGGAATTTGCCGCTTTGCTTGGCCTTGGAATTGGGCTTTTCATCGGAGTCGCCGAGAGAATCATGCGAAGCGCGTGGGTGCGCCTTAATCTCGGGCGCAATGAAGGCAAAGAATGGGTGATTGATCGACCTCAGATGTCGCTTGGGCGCGCCGAAAACGCCGATATCCCTTTGCGCGGAGACAATTTGGTCGCCCCAACCCATGCTTATATCGTAAAGCATGGCCCTGCTTACATGCTTGCCGATGCTGGTTCGCAATCGGGAACTTTCCTAAATGGGCAACGAATTTCCCAAGCACCACTCACTCATGGAGATTGGATTCAGATTGGAGGATTCGCGTTGCAATTTCTGATGAAAGCAGGCGCGGCTCCGGTCCGAGGACCTGAAATGCGACAGATTGCAATGCCGGTTGGAGGATACGCACCGGTTGGTCCAGGTTATCCAGGAATGCCTCAGCAGCAAGCTCCTATGCAAGGCAATCCTTTTCAGGGCAATCCATACCAAGGCATTCAAAATCCAAGCCAGCAATTTCCAGGTTCAATGCCAACTCAAATGCAATCTGGTCCGGTTCCAAGCCAATCGATGCCCACTCAAGCAATATCGAATCCTGCGAACCCGCAGGCATCTTCCTCAACTTATCGATTTCGCCTGGTAACCCTTGATGGTGCGGCTGCGGGACAAGCATTTTCAGTGGAACGCGCGATTGAAATTGGTCGAGAAGTGGCATCGGGAATTTCGGTATCACAAGACCCCAAAGCATCGAGGGTTCATGCCCGTCTTTCTCCCGGTGCATCAGGCATTTTGGTTCAAGATGCGAATAGCACAAACGGCACCTTTATTAACGATCAGCGCGTTGCGAGTCAAGAAGCGCGTCCCGGGGATATTCTAAGAATAGGAAGCACGAATTTCCGAGTCGAATCAGTCTAAAAAGTGTTCTTCGAATAATCTAACAGGAATCCATGGATTTTACACAAAAAATAGACCCTAACCGAACCATGATGTCAGGTGGTCCGACCCCGGGGAATCCGGGTCTAGCTCAAACTCAGGCAATGGGGGCGTTTGACCCCCTGAAAACCACCTCTTTTACCGTAAATCCTTCTGGCGACACTGCGTTAACCGTGCAAATGACCCTCAGTCGAGAAGCGACCATGGCAAATGGGCCAGCCCGCGAGCAATTCTTGGTGGAGCTTTTTGGTGCCCAATCTCAAATATCAGGGGTGGGCTTGCCGTCAACCGGTTCAGCTAGAACGCCAATCAATTTGTGTCTCGTAATTGATAGATCCGGGTCTATGGAGGGTCCGCCGCTAGAGTACGCCAAGCAAGCGTGCGCCTACGTGGTGGATATGATGACCCCCAATGATGTTTTGAGCATCGTCACTTTTGAGGAAGTGGTGGAAGTTCTCATGCCGCCCCAGCGAGTGACGAACAAAGACATGATCAAGCAAGGAATTCAGCAAATCGTCCCCGGCAACACCACGAATTTGCATGATGGAATTTCCCTCGGTCTCCAGCAAGTCATGGCGAACCTTGATCCGGGGCGAGTTACTCGACTGATGGTCTTATCCGATGGCGATCCGACCGCTGGAATCAAAGATTTCAATACCCTCGTTAATTTGGCAGGAGGCATCCGCGAGAGAAGTATTTCTGCGACATTTCTTGGTTTTGGGCCGGATTACAACGAGGAGCTTCTCCACGCGATGGCTAAGCGAGCAGGTGGAAATTATTATTACATTCCAAACCCCCAAATGATCCCAGAAGTGTTCCGAACTGAAATGGAAAAACTGCTCACCGTAGTTGCCAGGAACATTTCTATCGACGTGAAATCAGCGAGGTGGGTGAGCTTAAGGTCTCCGGTTATCGGAACCTCCGGTACGGTTCAGTTGCCCGATCTTGAAAGAGGAACCTCGTTGCAGCAAGTTTTCGATATGGAATTTGCAAATCATCCGCTGGGATGGTACCGAGTCGCCACCGGAAAACTAACTTATGAGGATTTGATTAACGGTCAAAACGCGACTATTGACCTTGATTTTGTGATTGAATTTACAAGTGATAGCACCAAATATTCATGCCCAGTGAACCCGAAAGTATCAGGGGCGGCTCAAATTGCATTGGCAAGCAAAGCCGTTGAAAAAACTGTGATGGGGTTAAAAACCGGGATGTTATCTCAACTTCAAGCTGTGCAAGAATTGCAAAAAACTCAAGCATTGCTTACTGCTGAGGGTCGCACAAATGAAGCAGCCGAAGTCACAATGGCACTTCAAGCATTAAGGACTGGAGATCATAGCGGAGCCGAAAAGACCCTCATGGGAACAATGCTAAACCTTGATCAAGGCAAGACGAAGAATTAGCCATCCCGATCCTTGTCTTGCGCAAGCGGCTGTAGAGTCCCTTGATTCGGCTTGGCAGATGTTTCCACTTTCCAAAAGGCCGGAAATTGTTTGGCATGATTATCGGGTAACTGCCGGAACCGCGAACTACTTAAATTGGCAAATCGGATTGAGTTTGCGAGTTTTGACTTCTCCCGATCAGGTTCGAAGCACCCTGTTCCACGAATACGCCCATTTACTCGCCGTTCAAAGACAAGGATCAAAAGCAGCAAATCATGGTCTCGAATGGAAAAAAGCAATGCGCGATTTAGGCGAAGTTCCAGTAGTTAGGCACCAGTTGCAAGTTCAGAGAAATCGGGTGCTTACTACCGTGGTCTACAAGTGCATTCAGTGTAATAAAGAAATTGTTCGCAAACGAAAACTCCCAAATCATCGGCGTTATTTTCACCAAGCTTGCGGGGGAACCATCCGATATTTAGGCTTGCAAATACAACCTGAAATGCCTCAAAAACCTCTACTATAACTTTTTTTGGCACGGATTTTGCTCCTTTACAAGGTCATGAAGGTTTTGTATTGTGGATTCGCGTTGATGGCTGCAGGATTAGTCTTTGCAAAGATGCCTCGCAACGCTTACTTGCTTCATCGACCAAACACAACGCAAGGCTTGGTCAATGAAGTTGAAAAACAGCCTGCGGTGGCAGATAGATATATGCGCCATTTCTCGATGTCCAAATCCGAAGTTGAAGACTATTTTTCCACCTTGAAATTAGAACGATTAACTGCTCCCGGAATGTATGTTGTTTACAGCGTTCCTAAAGGAGGCTGGATCAAATCTCACACTCAGAAGCTCGCTAGAGGCGAAGAAGTATGGGCCGATCCCAGCGGTACTCCCGTCTTGATGTACGTTTGCGGAAACCCATTAAAACCGATCGGATCATCTCAATTTGACCTACTTGCTCAAACGAGAGGTCATGTATCTGGCGGATCGAAGGGCGGGGTCGCTATTCCCGGAGAAGCTCCGATTCCATTGATGTCGCCTCCGAACGAAATCGCGCTAGTTCCGTCAATTGTGTCGCCTCCTGAAGCTCTTGCGGTGGTCCCACAGCCAGCTGGCCAATTTCAAACAGCCAAGAGTTCAAGGTCTGATGTGTTCCTTCCTTTGCTTGGCCTTGCAGCCTTGGTTGTCGTCTCAACCAATAACCATCATAGCTGCCCGCCAGTGCAAGCGGTGCCAGCACCAACAAGCGCCCTAGTTCTGGGAATTCCGGTTTTGGCATTGCTGGCAAGCAAACGCCGAATCAAGTAATAATCGCTCGAGTTTAGCGCTTACGCTTGCACATGAGAACGAGACCCAGAGGGGCTAATATCACAAGATTATTTGGAAGCGGTACCGGTTGGGGACTATGGCCACTCCCTGAGAAAATCGCAATCAACGGCGTAAGAGCAAGAAAATAAGGCAGTGCCGATGTGCTGCCATGCAGGCTAGCGGCAAGGAACTGGGCTGGAGGCGGAACTACCGCAGTCGAAATCGATTGAGTAATCGGCGGTATCGGACTGCTGGGAATAATCCCCACCATCTCCGGAGACGGCTGGGTCTCTGGAATCTCAACCGTTTGGGCAACTACCTTGGGAAGCGAGCTAACAACCTCGCTAGTCAGCGGCGCCGGTCGATTAAACAACGAAAAACCCAAGGGCAAAATGGGATTGCCGCAGTCAAGCCTGATCACGGGGACGTTGTCTGAATTTGCTAATACCTCGTCGCCCTTATGAAGAACCAAGTCGTGAGAGCGTATCGCCCCGCTTTGAGGAACGCTATACATCGTAAAGCTTTCGTTATCCGCAAGCCTCACCTTATGGAGACTGCCGATATAATGCTCAACTTCTGGCTTCGATTCAGAAAAATATCGCATGTACCTATCTGCAACCCGTGGATCATTTTCAATCTGATGAACCAAACCATGCACTGAGCTAACTCGGCGATCAATAAATGAGTTTGGCTCCGGAGCGCGTTGAGAAACGGTAGCAAAAACGACTGGTAAGGCTAATCCATAAAACATTGTTAAAACTCGAAATTAAATTTTTATAAGAAAACTGAGATATTTCTCGGTTTATGACTCCGTTTTCCCCAAACAAGTTCAATTTTACTTAGAACTAACAGTCCTGATCGTCATTTCAACCAATAAACCAGCATTAATACGATGGCACCTGGACTTTTAATGTGATTGGTTCATTTTACTAAATCGAAGAATTGCGAACTTGATTGCTCGTTGCGCAACTTTTTCTACAAATAACGCCGGAACGGCATTCAAAAGTAAACTTAAACTTAAATGACAACCACGATCATGGAAGCCGAGGATATGCGCAGAACGCTAGGCAGAATGGCCCATGAGATTTTGGAAGCAAACGGAGGAGCCGAAAGTCTTGCGGTTGTCGGAATTTTGCGCAGGGGATGGCCGATCGCTAAAAGGCTTGCTTTTTTAATGACCCAAATCGAAGGAACAACGATCCCAACGGCAAAATTGGATGTTCGAAAGCACCGAGACGATCGCCCTGCAATTGAAGACGACGACAGCGAAATCCCATTTGATCTGAATGGAAAGCGGGTGATACTTGTAGACGAGGTGATCTTCACCGGCAGAACTGTGCGTTCAGCCATGGATGCGATCATGGCTCATGGCAGGCCAAAAGAAATTCAGCTAGCGGTTTTGATTGATCGCGGATATCGTGAACTGCCGATAACCGCAAACTTTTGCGGCCGAACTATTCCGACTGAGCGGCAAGACCACATTACCGTCAGAGTTAACGAATACGACGACGAAGATAAAGTGTTATTAGAAAAAAGCGTAAAAGTCGGTAGCTAATTAGTTTATGGGCCGACACCGCTTTGAATAAAAGATGAGAGGACAGAACTGACAGGAAAATGAGCAGAAATTTACTAGGAATCCGCCAATTATCGCTGGAGGAAATCGGAGATTTGCTGGAGATCGCCACCGATTTTAAGGCAAGGATCATTGAAGGCCGACCAGTCCCGGAACTTAAGAAACAGGTTCTAGGTATGCTTTTTTTTGAGGATTCAACCCGGACGAGAATTAGTTTTGAGCAAGCAGCTCATTATCTGGGGTTGAAAACCACTAACTTTGCCCCTTCAAGCTCTTCGATGAATAAGGGCGAAACCCTTAAAGATACTATTTTGACCTTGCGATATGATCGTTTGAACGGTCTTGTGATGAGGCATCGCCGATCAGGAGCAGCCGCTCTAGCTGCTAAATTTTTCGAGGGACCAGTTATCAATGCGGGCGATGGATCTCATGAGCATCCCGCTCAAGCCTTGGGCGATGCACTTACGATTCTGGAAAAAAAGGGTCACTTATCTGGTCTCAAAGTAGCGATAGTGGGCGACGTTGAACATTCACGAGTAGCCCGCTCAAACGCATGGTTGCTCAGTAAAGCGGGTGCCGAAGTGCGATTTGTTGGTCCGAGAACTTTGCTTCCGTCGTCAACTGCAAATTTGCCCGGTGTGCCCTATTATGATCTTGCCTCTGGTCTTGAAGGAGCCGACGTCGTGATGTGCCTCCGCCTACAAAAAGAGCGGATGCTTGAAGGAGATCTTTGCAATCCAAATGAATACGCCAAGCAATATCAAATCAACAGAACAACTTTGAAATATGCTGGTCCGGATGTGCTGGTAATGCACCCTGGACCAATAAATCGGGGGATTGAACTGGATGATTTGGTTGCAGATGGGCCACTTTCAGCAATCGCGGCGCAAGTTGAAAATAGCATTTTTGTGAGAATGGCGGCGATTTATTGGGCATTTCAGGATTCGAAGGCGAAAGAAAAGTCCAAAAAGGAAAAAATTTTAGTATGATGACTTTGCTCAAAAATGGCAGGATTCTAGATCCTTCCCAAAACCTGGATATCGTTGGAAGCGTTTTGATCGAAGATGATCAGATTGTTGAATTTGGCGATGACCTTGAAATCGATGACGCTGAAATCGTTTACGATTGCACTGGGCACTGGATTTGTCCGGGGCTAGTTGATCCCCACGTTCATTTGCGGGAGCCAGGGGAAGAATACAAAGAGACAATCCTGACAGGCACTCAGGCTGCGGCGGCAGGGGGATTCACCACGATTTGCTGCATGCCAAATACCAAACCTCCGCTGGATAACGCCGCGCTTGTGGATTTCATTTTGGACCGGGCTGCTTCGCCCGAAGCTGGAGGAGTTTTTGTTGCTCCAGTGGGTGCGCTGACTCAAGGAATGACGGGGGAAAGACTGGCTGATTTGTCAGGCATGAAACGAGCGGGCATTGTTGCCGCAAGTGACGAAGGCTATCCAATTCAAAATTCAAGGATCATGACCGAGGCAATGGAATCTTGCGTTCAACTTGATCTGCCCATCATGGCTCATTGCGAAGATGAATCTTTGACCCGGGGCGGGAGCATGAACGAGGGCGCAATGAGCGCGATGCTTGGGCTGCAAGGCATTCCTCGAACCGCGGAAGAAATCGCAGTTATGCGGAACTGCATATTAAGTCTTCACACTGGTTGCCGGGTTCATATCATGAGGGTGAGCACTTGGGGCGCAATTGAAATTATTCGGCACATGAAGTCCCTGAGTGCGCCAATTACTTGCGAGATTTGTCCCATGCACTTCACATTTACGGATGAATCAGTGGGCGAATTTGATACCCATTTTAGGGTTCTGCCGCCGCTTCGCACTCAGCTCGATATTGACTTACTCATGCAGGCTCTTGGCGATGGAACAATCGATTGCATAGCGAGCGACCATTCTCCTCATGCGCCCCACGAGGTAGACGTTCCCTTTGACGATGCTCCATTCGGAGTCGCTACATTAGAAGCGGTAGTGGGAGTCACCCTCACCAAAGTTACTCACCCCGCTATTTTAACTCCACTTCAAACAATTGATAAGCTCAGCACCGCTCCCGCCAAAATTTTAAGGCTCGAAGCCGGAACGCTGCGACCTGGGGAAACTGCGGTAGCCCAGGTCACTGTAATTGATCCAGATTTCAAATGGATCTATGATCGCAAGCGAACTTTTAGCAAGAGCAAGAATTCCCCATTTCATGGGATGGAACTCAAAGGGAAGACAATGATTACCTTTTCAGGAAGCGAAATTTATCGTGATGCCGATTATCCCGATGCTAGGTATCGCTCAGCTCAGAATAGAAAGTGAATCTAAGTCAAAAATTTTCTTTGGTGCTCGTTGTTGCAATGGTTTGCGGTTGCCAAAGTGGGCAATTTCTAGACCCGAACAATCCAATTAGCTCGGTTGGGCACCAGGGGCATATTCTTGATAAAGACCTAAAGGCCGCGTCCGAATCGATAAACGAACGGCTGTCAATAGGTGCAATTTCGTCGCAGCAAGGGGCTGACGAACTAACTAAATACGCTCGAAAACTTCTTGATTCCGATAAAGATCCGCGCATTGCAAGAAGCGAGGCTTGGGAATACGCTGACGTTCTTATTACAGCTCAACGCTGGGCAGAAGCCGATCGCGTTCTTAGGGTTGCTCTTCAAAATCCAACTGGCGAAGGTCGTAAGGTGAACGATACGTTGCGACTTGCCCATTGCGAAGCGGAGTTGGGCGATGTTGAGTCAGCAATTGCGATTACAAGGTCCTCATTTGGCGCTACTCCCCATTGGAAATGGCCGATCCTTTATGCAACTTATCTTGAAATAGTGCCAGCGGCCCTTGCTCATTCCAAAGGAAAGGAACTAGAACTCGCGGACCTCGTTAAAGACGCGATTCATCAGCATGAAAGGGCTCTTGGCGATATAAATAATAAATCAGAAAAAATGTGGGTTGTCACTCGCCGGATTCAAATTGATCGGGCCTATCATTATATGGAGCAGATTTACGGATCCATAGATCGCCCAGATTTGGTGAAGCAAACGATTGCGGCTTCTAAACAGCAAATTGAACCACTGACCGCGGTTTAGGCAAGCGATCCTAGTCAAACACTTTCCGACTACAACATCTTTTTGGCTTGACATATTTCTC
>Ga0207933_1000084_pt1 | contig 92854 bp, 91 predicted proteins | sample NGESurdeep092012_4_FD_184488 | JGI IMG/M metagenome (GOLD analysis project Ga0207933, IMG submission 184488) | Arctic peat soil microbial communities from Barrow, Alaska - NGEE Surface sample F53-3 deep-092012 (SPAdes) | ecosystem: Environmental > Terrestrial > Soil > Wetlands > Peat ... | reverse complement strand
TGTGATTTGGACAGGCTGCCCCAGGTGAAAGTAAGAGACCTCCATTCGAAATCCGTGTTCACGCGCTCTCAAGGCCTTTGCTTTCAGCAGACCCCGGCACAACCCTGTCCTGTTTTGGACAGCAGTGGTTTCCCGAAGTAACGAAGGTATTCACGAATCCCAAACCTGTTGCATTGGTGGAACATCTTGCCTCCTTCTCCGTTGGCGCGAATGATATCGTGCTGGACTTCTTCGCGGGCTCCGGGACTACAGCTCAAGCCATAATGTCGCTGAACGCTAAAGACAATGGACGCCGCCGCTTCGTCCTTGTGCAGGTTGGCGAAATCCCTGACCCCAAGAGTGAAGCCGCGAAAGCTGGCTACTCAACAATCGCGGAAATCTCCAAGGAACGCCTGCGCCGCGCCGGGAGGAAGATCGTTTCCGGACAAAAAGGACGCCAGAATGGCGACAGTCCGAAACAGGCCACTCTTCTTAGCCCGTCAGAACATCAATTGGCTCCTCCACCACCAGACATCGGTTTCCGACTCCTCAAAATCGACACGTCGAACATGAAGGACGTCTACTATGCCCCGGACGCAATACAACAACCCGATCTCCTGGCCCATCTCGATAACATCCGCGAAGACCGGACACCCGAGGACCTTCTCTTTCATGTATTAGTCGATTGGGGTGTCGGCCTCGACCTGCCCATCGCCACCGAGACCGTTGCCGGGAAGACCGTCTACTTCGTGGATGGCAATTCGCTCGCGGCCTGCTTCGACTCCAACATCAGCGAAGACCTCGTGAAGGAGCTGGCCAAACGCAAGCCCCTCGTGCTGTCTTCCGGGACAGCAGTTATGGGAGCGACAGCGTGAAGATCAACGTGGAGCAGATTTTCAAACTTCTCTCCCCGTCCACCGAAATCAAATCGCTTTGAAGACTCCCTGAGACGCAATGAAACTCAAGTTCAAGCAGCAGGGATTTCAGACCGATGCCGTCACAGCGGTGGCGGATTGTTTTCAGGGCCAACCCCTGAGCAGCGGTGTCAGTTACCGGATCGACCCGGGCCGCACCGTGGAAACGACGGGCCAATTCCGCATGGAACAGGAGGTTTCCGGCTTCAAGAACAGTGACCTCGCCCTACCGCTCCCGGAAGTATTGAAAAACATCCATGCGGTTCAGCAGCGCCAGAACCTCCCGCTGTCATCCGAATTGAAGCGGGCGGCCGGCTGCGAGATCAATCTCGATATCGAGATGGAGACGGGCACCGGCAAGACCTACTGCTACATCAAGACCATGTTCGAGCTGAACAAGCGGTACGGCTGGAGCAAATTCATCGTCGTCGTCCCCAGCATCGCCATCCGCGAAGGCGTCCACAAATCGTTCGAAATCACAGCCGAACACTTCCTGGAGCAGTACGGTAAGCGAGCCCGGTTCTTCATCTACAATTCGAAGCAACTCCACAACCTCGAAAGCTTTTCGTCGGACGCCGGGGTCAACGCAATGATCATCAACGTCCAGGCCTTCAACGCCACGGGGAAAGACGCCCGCCGCATCTATGAAGAACTCGACGATTTCCAGACCCGCAGGCCCATCGACGTTATCGCCCGGAACCGGCCCATTCTGATTCTCGACGAGCCGCAAAAAATGGGAGACGCGAAGAGCAAGACAGCGGAATCGCTCAAAGCGTTCACTCCGCTGATGACGCTGCGCTACTCCGCCACCCACAAGCAGGAGCACAACAAGATCTACAGGCTGGACGCGCTTGATGCCTACAATCAGAAGCTCGTGAAAAAGATCGGCGTGCGCGGCATTTCCGTCAAAGGGCTGGCGGGGACGAACGCGTACCTCTATCTGGAATCGATCACGGTGTCGGCCAGCAAGCCTCCGCAGGCACGCGTCGAACTGGAGATCCGGCAGGCCACCGCTATCAAACGAATCCCCCGGACCCTTGGCAAGAACGACAACCTGTACGACATGTCAGGCGAACTGGAACAATACAAAGGCTTCGTCGTCTCCGACATCAACGCGCTCGACAACACAGTCAGCTTCACCAACGGTGTCATCCTTCAGGCCGGGGAAGCGACCGGCGACGTGAACGAGTCCGCCCTGCGCCGCATCCAGATCCGCGAAGCTGTCAAGGCCCACTTCGAAAAAGAGCAGGTGCTTTTTTCGCAGGGCATCAAAGTCCTCTCTCTGTTCTTCATCGATGAAGTCGCCAAATATCGCCGTTACGATGAGAACGGCGAACAGGCCGGCGAATACGCTCAGGTCTTCGAGGAAGAATACAAAAACCAGCTGAACGAAGTTCTCACTCTGGAAGATACCCCGTACAACCGCTACCTGAAGGGCATCGCGGCGGCGGCGACACACAATGGCTACTTCTCGATTGACAAGAGAAGCAAGCGCATGGTCAATCCGGATACCTCCGCGCGCAGTACGGAAGCCGACGATGTGGATGCGTACGATCTGATCCTGAAAGACAAAGAGCGGCTGCTGTCCTTCGAGGAGCCGGTGCGCTTCATTTTTTCCCACTCGGCCCTTCGTGAAGGCTGGGACAACCCGAACGTATTCGTCATCTGCACGCTGAAGCACAGCGACAACACCATTTCGCGCCGCCAGGAGGTCGGGCGCGGTCTCCGGTTGTCGGTCAATCAGGACGGTGACCGGATGGATCACCCCGCCACGGTCCACCAGATCAACGTCCTCACCGTCGTCGCCAGCGAGAGCTATAAGGATTTCGTCGCCGCACTTCAGAAAGACATCAGCGCGTCGCTCTCCGCCCGCCCCCGTAAGGCCGACGAAGCTTACTTCACGGGGAAGGTTCTCAAAACAGAATCGGGAGATTTTCAGATCCCGGCCCGCATGGCCGCGATGATTTATCAATACCTCGCAAAGAACGACTATGTGAATTACGACCATGAGATTACCGCCGCATACCACGACGCCAGAACTGAGGATAAGCTGGCTGCTCTGCCTCCCGAACTCCTCCGCTACGCAGTCCAGATCGTTGCGTTAATCGATACTGTCTTCACCGAAGGCCAGATCCCCGGCGCCGAGGACGAACGTAAAGTCAAACCGGAAAACCGGCTGAACGAAAATTTCCACAAGAAGGAATTCCAGCAACTTTGGGGCCGCATCAACCGCAAGGCTGTCTATACGGTGCATTTCGAGACGGCGGAGTTGCTGGGGAAGTGTGTCGCCGCAATCGACAAAGAGCTGAAGGTAACACCTCTCCAGTACACCGTGCAGGCCGGAGCGCAAACCGACTCGGCCACCTATGAAGCGCTCAAAAAGGGCGACGCCTTTACGCTGGAGGAAACTCAAACTGAAACGCTCAGAGTTTCTGCCCGGTCAGTGGTCCGCTACGACCTGATCGGCAAGATCGCCGGGGAAACCAAACTCACCCGCGCCACCATCGGGGGGGTTCTCCAGCGCATCAACGTCGCCGTCTTCAGCCAGTACCGGACGAACCCGGAGGATTTCATGCGAAAAGCCTCCCGTCTCATCAATGAGCAAAAGGCCACGGTGATCGTCGAGCACCTCGCATACAATCCGGTGGAAGACTCTTACACGGATGACATCTTCACCCAGGCGAAGCCGAAGCAGGACCTGAGCAAGGCGTTTCAGGCCAAACACCACATCTACGATTATGTCTTCACCGATTCGCAGAGCGAGCGAAAGTTCGTCACCGAATTGGACAGCGGTGCAGAAGTCGTCGTGTATGCCAAGCTTCCGCGCGCTTTCTTCATCCCAACGCCGGTAGGCAACTACAATCCCGACTGGGCCATCGCCTTCAGGCACGGCGAGGTCAAACACATCTACTTCGTGGCTGAGACCAAGGGTTCGCTCTCGTCAATGGACCTCAGAAAGATCGAAGAGTGCAAAATCGACTGCGCCCGCAAGTTCTTCGCCAAAATTACCACCGGCCAGGTGAAATATGACGTCGTGGACAGCTACGGAAAGCTCATGGAGTTGGTCAAATGACAAATCAGGAGCATCGGTCAGTTTGGTCGCGGCCATGAACGAAGAAGCGAAAACGAACGACAGCTTCGATTAGGACCGAGACCGCGTTTGTTTGGTGCGCGGTCCGTGCGTCCGCGCTCAACTCCCCTCTCAACAAACCCTTCCTGTCAACCAGAGAAACTGGAGAATTGGTGCCTGTAAAAGCGGGGTTCGACCTCAACCCCGGGGTTGAGGTCGAGTATAGCGACGCGCGGTTGCGGGGCGCCCATGCAACTCAATATGCACAATCCGCATGTACACTGAACCCAATGGGTTTCGGTACGGCTTAAACATGGGTACAGCATAAATGGGCACGCCTATCCGCTTGCGGCTGTTCCTGAGCTGCTTCCTGGTAATCGCGGGCATTGCGGTCGCGGTCGACCTGAGCGGCGAGGGCCGGCGCGTCCATCGAACCATTCTGGAACTCAGTCTCAGCGTCCTCGGCGCGCTGCTTATGACGTGGATCTTCACGCGCGCCATCGAGTGGCGCATTCAGAGACTGAAAGTTTTTGCCGAACACGTTCTGGACGCGAGCAGCATGGATGCGGCACTGCCCGAAGAAGGCAGGGAGACCGAGCAACTCAACCAATCGCTGCGCCGGATGGCCTCGCGGATGCGCGAACTGGTCGAAAGGCTGAGCCTCGAATCCACGCGGCGTGACGTCATCCTCAAAAGCATGGCGGAGGGCGTTCTGGCGGTGGATCACCAGATGCGCGTACTTTTCTGCAACCAGGCCTTCTCGAGCGCGCTCGGTCTCAAGCACCCGGTCGAAGAAAACACGCCGCTGCTCGGGCTGGTGCGCGATCCGAAATTCCTCAGCCTGATTTCGGGAGTGCTGGCTTCGGGCGAAGCGGTGAAGGCGAAGCTGCAGTTTATTGCCGCGGTGGACTTGACCAACGATGCATCGATTTTCGAAGCCTATGCGGCGCCGCTCGAAGCCGGTTCCTTCGGCGCCCCGCCCCATCGCGGCGCGCTCGTCATTCTGCACGACATCACGGGCATCGAACGCCTGGAGCGTATCCGGCGGGATTTCGTCGCCAACGTTTCGCATGAGCTGCGAACGCCGCTGACCGCCATCCGCGGGTATGCCGAAACCCTGCTCGCGGGCGCCCTGGCCGACACGGATCACAATCGCCGTTTTGTCGAAATCATTCAGGCACACGCCATCCGGCTGAACAATATCGCCTCGGATCTGCTCACCCTGTCGGATCTGGAATCCGGCAGGCGCGACGCCGAGCCGGGACCGATCTCGGTGGAAGAAGCGGTCAATACCGCGCTGCTCACTGTCGAGCCGGAGGCGCGCATCCGGGGCGTCAAGCTGGTGCGGGGCGCGGTTCGGGACGCGCTGATCACGGGCCACGCGATCCGTCTGGAACAGGCGCTGGTGAATCTTCTGGATAACGCCGTGAAATTCAACAAGCCGGGGGGCGAGGCTCGTATCGATTCCGGACTGACTCCAGACGGCCGGATCTACATCTCGGTGTCCGATAGCGGAAGCGGCATGCCGTCCGAAGATCTTCCACGTATTTTCGAGCGGTTCTACAGGGTGGACCGGGCGCGCTCGCGCGAGGTTGGCGGTACCGGCCTCGGATTATCCATCGTGAAGCACGTGGTCGAGCGCATGGACGGCGCCATCAAAGTAGAAAGCAGGCTGGGCAAGGGTTCCACTTTCACGATCCTCCTGCCGCCCGCCTCAAAAACGCTCGCCGCATGACGAAACGCACCGGACGCAAGGGCGGCAAGCGGACTGCCGTCCAGCCGCACGACGGCCACCACGCCGGGAACCCGCCGGAGGGCGATCAGGCCTCGCTCGACGATCCGGCCCTTTACATGAATCGCGAGCTGAGCCTTCTCGAATTCCAGCGGCGGGTGCTCGAAGAAGCGTTCGATCCCCACAACAGGCTGCTTGAGCGCGTGAAGTTCCTTTCCATCGTGAGTTCCAACGTGGATGAGTTCTTCATGGTGCGCGTGGCCGCGATGAATCAAAAGCTGGAGAAGGGCAACCCGCCCCTCAGCATCGACGGCAAAACCGTAACCCAGCAGATGGAAGCGGTGCGGGCGAGCGTGGGCGAACTGATGCGGCGCATCTACGATTGCTTCCAGAACCATCTCCTGCCCGGCCTTGCGGAGAACGGGATCGCGATCGTGGACTACGCTTCGCTCGACGAACGGGAACGCGAGGCCGTGGACCGTTACTACCTTGAAACCGTCTTCCCCGTGCTCACTCCGCTCGCGTTCGATCCGGGGCGGCCCTTTCCGCACATCTCGAATCTCAGCCTCAATCTTGCGATCGTTTTGCGCGATGCCGGCCCGAACCGGAGCGACACGCACAGGCACTTCGCGCGCGTCAAAGTTCCGGAAGCGCTGCCGCAACTCGTCACCGTGCCGCCGGTTCCTTCGCGGCGTGGGGGCAAGGTCTCGCACGTTCTCAAATTCGTCTGGATCGAGCAGTTGATCGCAGCCAATCTCAAGTCTCTGTTTCCAGGTCTTGAGATCGTCGAATCCCATCCGTTCCATGTGACGCGGGATGCGGAAGTCGCCATTCAGGAACTCGAGAGCGACGACCTGCTGGAGTCGGTGGAGGAGGCCGTCTGGCGGAGGCGTTTCCGCAAGGCAGTCCGGCTGCAGACGGACTCCAGCATCTCCGATCACATTCTCGAAATCCTGATTGAAAATCTCGAAGTCACCCCCGACGAGGTTTCGAGCGTGCCCGGCGCGCTCGATCTCTCCCGTCTGCGCCAGCTGCCGTTGCTCGAACGGATGGATCTGCGGGACGAGCCGTTCGAGCCATGGTCATACCCGGATCTGTCCGCCGACGCCGAAGAGGACATGTTCACGGTCATCCGGGCCGAAGATCGATTGCTGCACCATCCCTATCAATCGTTCCAGCCGGTTGTCGATCTGTTGCAAAAAGCGGCGCTCGATCCCGATGTGCTGGCGATCAAGATGACGCTGTATCGCGTGGGCCGGAATTCGCCCATCGTGCAGGCCCTGCTCGATGCCGTGGAAAATGGCAAGCAGGTAGCCGTGCTGGTGGAATTGAAGGCGCGGTTCGACGAAGAGAGCAACATCGAATGGGCGCGCGCGCTGGAACGCGAGGGAGTGCACGTTGTATACGGGCTGGTGGGGCTCAAGGTGCATTGCAAAATCGCCCTGATCGTCCGCCGTGAACATGACGGTATCCGCCGCTACCTTCATCTGGGGACCGGCAATTACAACGGGATTACGGCACGGCTTTATACCGATTTCAGTCTGTTCACCTGCAATGCGGACCTCGGCGCGGATGCCACGGATTTATTCAATTACCTGACGGGATATTCGCATAAGTCCGATTTCCGGAAGTTGTTGGTGGCGCCGGTCACTCTGCGAAAGCGCATGGTGGGGCTGATCCGCCGCGAGATGGAATACGGCTCGCGCGGAAGGCTGATTTTCAAGATGAATGCACTGGAAGACCGGGCCATGATCCGGCTTCTCTACGAGGCCTCGCGCGCGGGAGTCCGGATCGATCTGATTGTCCGGGGCCTGTGTTGTCTGAAGCCGGGGATTCCAGGGGTCAGCGAAAACATCACGGTAAAGAGCATTGTCGGGCGGTTTCTGGAACACAGTCGGGCGTACTACTTCGAGAATGGAGGGAACGAAGAGATCTACGCGGGCAGCGCGGATCTGATGCCGAGAAATCTGGACCGGCGAGTGGAGATTCTGTTCCCGATTCTCGATCCGGCGATCGTTCGCCGCCTGCGGGACTCCGTGCTGCAGAAATGCCTTGAAGACAACCGCAAAGCCCGCATCGGAAAACCGGACGGGACGTATGCGTTCGCGCCGAACCGCGGCGCCGGATCGGTGGATAGCCAGGCGTGGTTCATCCAGCACCGGTCGGACTGAGGGGCAAGCGGCTGAGCGCCCCGGACTTTCAGGCGACTTCGAGCGCTGCCTGATGCCGCACGTCGACCCCTTGCGCGAGGAAGATCACATCCTCGGCGATATTGGTCGCATGGTCCGCAATGCGCTCAAGGCTGCGGGCGACGATCAGGTGGTCGAGCGCGCGTGGAATGGTTGACGGCTCCTTTTGCATCAAATCCACGAGTTGGTGCTGAATGGTGTTCCGCAGCTTATCCACCGCGTCGTCGGCCTGCAGAATTCCCCGTGCGATCGCGGCGTCGCGCTTCACGAACGCATCCAGACTTCCGAGAACCATGGATTCCACCAGATTCGCGATTTCCGCGAAGCTGACCAGTTCCTGCAGCGGCGCCTGCTGGATCAGACCGAGGGACCGCTCGACGATATTCACCGCCAGATCGCCCATCCGTTCCAGATCCGTATTGATCTTGATGGCGGACAACACGAACCGCATATCGCGCGCGACAGGCTGCTCGCGCACGATCAGGCTGGCGACGCAATCGTCGATCTGAATCTCCATCTGGTCGATACGGGACTCGTCCCGCAGCACCTGATGCGCGTAGTCTTCGTTCTTTTCGATCAGCGAAAATACGCTCCTGTGGACCGACTGAGCTACCAGCGATCCCATCTCCTGGAGCGTGTCGCTCAATAACCTGAGATCTTCCTCAAATGGACGCATGCGATCTTTCCTGACGATTCGTACCGGAACGTTGCTAACCGAAACGGCCTGTAATGTAATCTTCCGTTTCTCTCTTTGCCGGATTCTTGAAGATGACATCCGTCTTGTCGTGCTCGATCAGCTTACCCAGCAGGAAGAAGCCGGTGGTATCGGCCACGCGCGCGGCCTGCTGCATGTTATGCGTCACGATCACGATGGTGCACTGAGCTTTCAGGCCCACCAGAAGATCCTCAATCTTGGCGGTCGCGATGGGGTCGAGCGCCGAGCATGGCTCGTCGAGCAGCAGGACTTCGGGATTCACCGCGAGCGCGCGGGCGATGCAAAGCCGCTGCTGCTGGCCGCCGGAGATCGCATAGGCCGATTCGTGCAGTTTGTCCTTCACCTCATCCCACAGCGCGGCCCTGCGCAGGCTCTGCTCCACCACCTCGGCCGCGTTCCGGCCCTTCAGCATCCCATTGATTTTCGGGCCGTAAACGATGTTTTCGAAGATCGACTTGGGGAAAGGATTCGGACGCTGAAAAACCATGCCGATACGGCGGCGGATCTCCGTCACGTCCTTGTCGAGGATGTTCTCTCCATCGAGGGTGATTTCGCCTTCCATTCGTGTATCCCGCAGCGTTTCGTTAATGCGGTTCAGGTTTCGCAGGAACGTGGATTTGCCACAGCCCGACGGCCCGATCAGCGCCGTCACTTTATGCGCGGCGAATTCAAGCGAAACGTCATGCAGGGCCTGGAACGCGCCATAGAAGAAATTGACGTTGGCAGTGCGCATTTTGGGCGCCGCGGTCCGTACCGATCCCGCAGGTTCGCTTATTGTCGGAGGCATCTCGGTTGGCGGCATTTTGGCCGGCATGTGCGGTGAACTCATCGTCATTTTCTAACCTGGGCTCTCATCTGGGGATGGAGGTCCCTCGCGAAATTACCATACGCGCTGCAATGTTAGCCAGCAAGACAAGCGCCAACAGGACCAGACCGGCGGCCCAAGCCTGGCGATGCCAGTCATCGTAAGGCGCGATTGCGTGAGTGAAAATCATCACGGGCAGCGAGGCCGCGGGCTCGGAAAATCCCGTGCTCCAGTACTGGTTGTTGAGGCTCGTGAACAACAGGGGCGCCGTCTCGCCCGAGATCCTCGCCACGCCCAAAATCATGCCCGTCATAATTCCCTTGCGGGCGGCAGGCACAATAACGGAAGCGATGGTGCGCCATTTGTTCGCCCCCAGAGCCAGCGCCCCTTCCCGCATGGCGCGGGGCACTTCCAGCAGAAACTGCTCGGTGCCGCGCGCGGTGATGGGAATCAGCATCAGGCTGAGCGCCATACCGCCGGCCAGAGCGGAAAAGTGATGCATGGGCACTACGAGGACCGTCCACGCGAAGATACCGATCACGATCGATGGAACGCCATTCAGCAGATCCGCCGTGTAGCGGATGATGAACGGAAGAACTTTGCCGCCGAACTCGGCGAGGTAAACGCCAGCGAAAAACCCGATCGGCAGGCCAACGATGGTAGCGACGAACACAATTTCGGCGCTGCCCAGGATTGCATTCGCCATGCCCCCGCCAAGTTGTCCCGGAGGGAGCGGAAGCTTGGTGAAAAAATTAAGGTTCACCGATTTTCCGCCGTTATAAATCAGGTAACCCAGAATCAGGAACAGGGTGGAAACGGTCAGAATCGCGCATAAGCCGCAGAGCGTCAGCATTGCATTGTTGACTGCGTTCCGGCGGCGGTTACGGGGCGTCATTTTCTGACCCGCTCTTCGCTCATTTCTCTGACCCGCTCATGCTTTCGCCGAGCCTTTCTTCGTCGTCAACACGATCAGCAGTTGCGCGAGCGCGTTGATCGCCATCGTCAGAACGAACAGCACGAGCCCCAGTTCGATGAGCGCCGACAGATAAATGTCGCCGGTGGCCTCGGTGAATTCGTTGGCTATGACGGCGGCGATCGTCTGGCCTGGCGCGAACAGAGAGGCGTGAATGGCAATATCGTTGCCGATCACCATGGTGACGGCCATGGTTTCGCCCAGCGCGCGTGCCAGCGCGAGAAAGACGGACCCGATAATACCCATGCGCGCGAACGGCAGAACGGCTTGCCAGGTGGATTCCCATTGCGTGGCGCCCAGGGCGAGGGCCGCTTCCCGTTGCTCGCGCGGTACTGCCCTGAGAGCCTCCCGCGAGACCGAGATGATGTAAGGGAACGTCATGATTGCGAGAATCACTCCGGCGGTGAAATAACCATATCCGAAGATGCTGCCGCTGAACAGGGGAAACGAACCCAGGGCCTTCTGGATACCGGGCCCGATATAATCCCGCACCAGGGGGACCAGCGTGAAAATAGCGAGCAGGCCCAAAATGACGCTCGGGACCGCGGCCAGCAGTTCGACCAGAAAAGTCAGCGTGTCGGAGACCTTCGGGCGCGCGAGTTCGGACAGATAAATGGCGGCGCCGACTCCCAGCGGCACCGAAATCAGCAAAGCCAGAAATGAAGTAACCACCGTCCCATAGATGAACGGAAGCGCTCCATATTGATCGGTAACCGGGTTCCACATCGTCGAGGTAATGAACCCGAACCCGGATTTCTCTCTTGACGCCGCACTATGCAGCCATAATTGCCAGACCAGCAGGATGGTGATCCCGAGGATGGCAAGACCAAACAGCAACGTGAATCCATAAGCCACCTGATCGCCGCCGAACCGGCGCTTCGGGATGGTGTTCGATCGGGGAAGGGCGGCGGTGGTGGCCATGGACGGTTATTTGATCAGCGCGATCTGCTTTTGTTCTTTCGCGACAACAGCTTTGGGCAACGGCGCGTAGCTGAGCCCCTCGGCATCCTTCTGTCCGGTGGTCAGCATCCAGGCGAGGAACTCGGTAATAGCCTTCTTCGTCGTCGCGTTCCTGATCTCGGAAGGGATCAGCAGCCATGTGAACGATGAGATCGGATAGACGGCCGCGCCGACCCCGTTGGTGATCGAGACACGAAAATCGTCAGGCATGTCTTTCGCGGCGGCCGCGGCGGTCACTCCGGCAAAACTCGGTTTGACGAATTTTCCGGAAGCGTTCTTCACGTCGGCATAAGGCATTTTCTGTTGCACTGCATAGATCAGTTCCACATAGCCGATGGAGTTGGGCGTTTGTTTGACGACGCCGGATACGCCTTCATTACCCTTGCCGCCGAGACCGAGCGGCCAGCTCACGGACGTGTTGGCGCCCACTTTGCTCTTCCATTCCGGACTGATTTTCGAGAGATAGTCGGTGAAGACGAACGTGGTGCCGCTGCCATCGGAGCGGTGCACCACCTGAATGTCCTTGTCGGGCAGTTTCACTCCGGGGTTGGTCGAAGCGATTTTGGCGTCGTTCCATTTCTTGACGTCGCCCAGATAAATGCCCGCAATGGCTTCGGGGGTCAGTTTGAGATCGGCGGTTACTCCCGCAATGTTATAGGTGAGAACCACCGCGCCGAGCACCGTCGGAAAATGGTAAGCCTTGATTTTCAGGGCCTTGATTTGTTCGTCCGTCATCGGCATGTCGGACGCGCCAAAATCGACCGTACCCGCCGTGAGTTGCCGGATACCTGCGCCCGACCCGAGGGACTGGTAATTTATGGAGATATCCGGGTGGGCCATCTTGAACTCGCTGAACCACTGCTGGTAGATCGGGTTCGGGAACGTGGCACCCGCTCCGTTGATCGTTTCAGCGCCCACCGCGAATGTGGCGAACATGGCGGGAAGTACTATAAAACCCATGAGGTCGATTTTTTTCATAGAGTTGCGTCCTTTTTTCTTGAGAAAAAAGGGTGGGTAAACATAAAGTTTCCCACCCCAATGTTTCAATTTGGTTACGGTTTGTTTAGAAGTTGGGCATGGAGCCCGGCAGAGTGTAACGTACATTCATATAGATGGTGTTGTCGTGCGTCCCTTTGGGAGCGCCCGGAGCCACATACCAGGGCGAGTCCTGCAGCCACTCGTACTGCCCCATAACGTTGACAGCGCCGTACCGGGGATTTTTCCAGATCGTCTGGTTGAACCCGAACGTCAGCTCCTGAATGGCACGGTTCTGGCTGTTGGCGGATCCTTTATAGCCGTATCCGATCGGCGAGGTGCCGTTGGCGTCGAGCGCCGTGTTGCGGTCGATGAAAATCCCGCCGTAGTAGGCATAGAGCAGGGTATTCCTGACGGTTTGTTCGATGCCGTCGATGGTGCCGGCGGCGTGAATGGGGCTGAGCGAACCGTCGGCGCGAACGATAAGGTCCGGCGCTTCGCCGAACAGGTACCGGCCATCGCCATCGGTCCAGAAATTGGTGGTAACCAGACGCGTGTTCTTCACTACTTCCAGCTGCCCGCCAACCAGAAGGCCGGCACCGCTGGTGCCGTGCGAGGTGAACGGCGCGCCGAGGCTGGTGGTTCGGAAGCTGCTGGAGACGCCTCCGACTTCGAAGTGAAAACGCGACCCGGGGTCGAATGCGATCTTGGCGATGAAGTCCGGCGTGAAAGCGGGCTGGTTCAGATAACCCGACCCGCTGGCGCTGATGTTCGCGCCCGTATCGAGCTGCGTCGATGAAAGACCCGCCAGAGCGGTGGGCAGAACAATCGCGCCGCCGCCACCCGATCCGCCCATATACTGATCGGCCTGCTCCACGGAGAGACCGAACGTTACCGTCTTGTTGGGGTGAATCAGGACGCGCAGACCCGGTTGACGCGACCAGGTAAGGCCCGCCATGTAATTGATGTCTATGACCTGCGTATACATCAAATCGCCGGGCAGAGCGGAAAGACCTTTCCGGTTGGGTGTCAGCAGGCTCCAGCTCTGTCCGGCAAGAAACTCGACCTTGCCCTTGCGGACGTCGAGCCAGAACAGACGAAGCCGGGGAACGATGGCGCCATTGTTGACGGCCAGGTTCGTGGCGCCGCTGGTTCCGTTGAAGTCGAACTCGTTGTACCCGATGAAGTGGGTGCCTTTCCAGTCGCCATCCACGCGGAAGCCCAGACGCGAGTTCTGCTCGCTGAAATGGAACTCGGAAAGATTTCCGTTGGCGGTGTTGTTATACGGAACGGACCCGAAGTTGGACCCCATGCTGGAATGAGCATTCTTGTCGCGCCAGAAAGGGGTGAAGTCCATGAAGCCGACGGGAACCACGCAGACGCTGCCAAGACGCAAATACGGCGGGACGGCGTTGCCATCCGGCGCGGCTTCGCACGGATTTGAAGAACCGCCGCCGGCGGGTGCCTGCGGGCGCGGGCTGGCGATCGATACCGGCAGTGGCGCCGGAGATGGAATCATGGGGCTAAGGCTTGCCACCTCGCCGAGGCTGGGGTGCTGAGAAACCGCCGGAATCCCCACGGCTTTCTCGATCAATTGCTGCTGATTCCGCAGCACCTCCTGCATGGCCTGTAATTGTTTCTGCTGCTCCGCGAGCGCAGCCTTGAGGCGGGCGATTTCATCGTTTTGAGGCTGGGTGGCGCTGGCCGTTACCCCGGACGGCGCCGCTGTTTTGGTCGTATTCGCGTCGTCCGCTGCGCCGAGAACACCCGCTCCGGCCAGCAGTGACGCCAGCAGAAACGGAGCCCGGCGAGCGGACATCTTGCATGGATTCATTCAATTCTCCCTTGAAAAAGTCCCGGAACGTGCTCCGGGCGAAGCTTGCGTACACTCGCTCCCAGGCGGGGACCGACAGGTATTGAGCAGCTGTTATCCGCCGGGTGGAGTGCTTGCGTGAGCTTTCAGTCTAGGGATGGTTCTTGGATACTCGATGACGATGATATGAAGAAATTGTTACGGAAATTGACCGGACTGTTACCGGCGGTTCAGCCCTGGTGATGATGCCGCACGTCCACGCCTTTGATGAGGAAAAGCACGTCTTCGGCGATGTTGGTAGCGTGATCCGCGACGCGCTCCAGGTTATGCGCGATAAAGATCAGGTCGAATGCCGTGCCAGCCGGTGCCTGCCCGGATTCCAGCATGCCGAGGAGTTCCTGGTACACCGAATTCTTGAGCTCGTCCACCTCGTCATCGGAGAGCAGCACGCTGCGGGCCATGGCTTCGTCGCGCTGAACGAAAGCGTCCAGGCTCTTGCGAACCATATATTCCACCGTCTTCGACATGTGTGGAACATCCACCAGGGGTTTGAGCTGCGGCCGCCCCAATAAAGATATGGAGCGCTGCGCGATATTGACCGCCAGATCGCCCATTCGTTCCAGATCGCTGTTGATCTTGATGGTTGCGGTCAGAAATCGCAGATCGCGCGCGACGGGCTGGTGCAGAGCGAGCAGCCGGGTGGCGAATTCGTCGATCTCTATGTCCAGCTGATTGATGCGCTCTTCGGACTCCCAGATATTGGCCATCAGCGCATCGTTGCGTTCCACGAGCGAACGGATGCTGTTGTGGATCGACGTCTCCACCAGCCCGCCCATCTCAAGAATTTTATTCTGCAGTTCGCCGAGTTCCAGGACAAAAGGCCGCATCGAAAGGTGTTAGAAAAAAGATAGCAGTTCCCGTACCCGGCGACGGAACTATTTTGGATTTCCATGCCGGAGATGAAAGCGATAAACTGAAGACGAAGGCGATGGAGTTCGCCGAAACCGCCAGCGATGGCTGATGACTCCTGACATCCCGATGCCTGGAGTCTTTCATTGCAAACGGTCCTGTTGATTTCATTTGGCGCGATCATTGGAGCCAACCTCCGCTATTTTGTGGCGCAGTACGTTACCCGGCTGATGCCATCGACTTTTCCGCTCGGCACGCTGGTCATCAATATATCGGCCAGCTTCATCCTGGGGTTTTTCATGATCTGGACCACCGAGCGGGTGCTGGCGGACCCCCGCTGGCGGATTTTTATCGCGGTGGGTTTCTGCGCCACGTATTCCACCTATTCGAGCTACGCCTTCGAGACATTCGCTCTCTTCGACAAGGGACACCTTCCCGTGGCCCTTCTGAATATCGTGGCGACGAACATAATCTGTTTTATAGCGGTGGGACTGGGCGCCGCGCTCGCCAGAGGCATCTGACAAAAATGAAAACCGCCGTCCAAATCACAATTTACCTGAACGAATCCGACAAGTGGAATCAGATTTTGCAGATGCTGCGGACTGAAAACGTCGCCGGGGCCAGCGCCTTCCATGCCGTCGGGGGGTTCAACGGCAGGAACCGCGTGCATACGTCGAGCCTGGTGGATGCGGGAGGCGATCTCCCGGTAGCGATTGTATTCGTGGATTTCGAAGAACACGTCAGCCGGGTTCTGCCCCGGTTGTTCGAGTTGGCGCCGCACCGGCTCATCGTGCGGGAGAACGTCACCATCGAGCAGGGCAACCTCGACTAAACGCGGCTAACCGGCGGCAATCGCAATCGTAAATCGTGATAGGATGCTTCGACAGATGAATCATCCATTGCGGTCTTACCAATTGGCCGGCGCACTGGCAGTGAGTGTTGCATTGGCGATTTCCGGTCCGTGGGCAGTACGAGCGCAGACGGCCCCGAACCCCAACTTCACCGGGGGCAAGGTAACGCGGCTGACGGAGAACCCGCCCGGACAGATTGGTTATTTCCATTTCGACCCGGGCGCCAGGACCAAATGGCACATCCACGAAAAGGGCCAGCTGGTTTTCGTCGAAGAGGGTGTCGGCCTGGTGCAGCAGAAGGGCGGCCCGGTGATTGAGCTGCATGCGGGCGAAGCGATCTGGTGTCCACCCGGCGTGGCCCACTGGCACGGCGCGGCTCCCGATAAAGGCGGCACGCAATATAATGTTTCGCGCGGCGGGATTACCTGGCTGGAGCCGGTCACGGAGCAGGAATTCACGGCGAAGGCCGTCAGGAGCGCAAGGCGATGAAGATCGTATTGAATGTCCTCGGAGCGCTGCTGATTCTATTCGGCGGAATCTGGTTCCTGCAGGGGATTAATGTGCTGCCAGGGAGCTTTATGACCGGGCAGATGCGATGGGCCGTTATTGGGGGCATTGCCGTAATCGCCGGCATCGGTTCGATATGGCTCGCCCGGCGGCGCGGCCGGGGCTGATCGGGAGCGGTTATGATCTCTATTCGATTACTCACCGGCATTTGCGTGATTTCCTGCCTTCCGTCAATGGCGGACACCTATCAGGTCATCCTGCGGGGCAAAGTGGTCATGCGGGACGGGTCGGCACCGCCGGGCACGGCTGGCATTCAGCGGCTTTGCAGCGATTCCCAGGGTTCGGCGCCAGGACCCATCACGAATAAAAAAGGTGAGTACGTGTGGCGCATGGATGTCGACAATATGTTGACACGCGCGTGCACGCTCGAGGCGACGCTCACGGGCTATGTATCGACAGCCATCGATATTTCCGACCTCAGCGGATTTCTCAGCACCACGAAAGAACTGCCTCCACTGGTGCTCAGCAAGCGCGGCGCGGACCCGCGCACCCTCCAGGACTCGGACTCAGACGTCCCGTCGGCGGCGCGCGGGGCCTGGAAAGCGGCAATGAAGGACGTCAATACGGGCAATCTGCCGGAAGTCGCGAGCCAGCTCAAGCTGGTTGTCGGGGCTGCGCCGAAGTTTGCGCGAGGCTGGCAATCGCTCGGCATCGTGGATGAGACGCTCCAGCTGTCCGCCCCGGCGCGCGACGCTTACATGCACGCGGTCGCGGCCGATCCGAAAATGACGATTGCGTACGTGACTTTGTCGCGGGAGGATGTTCTGACCAAAGACTGGCAAGGCGCGGAGGCGGCAGCCGCGACGGCGATCAAACTCGACACCAAACGGATGTATCCGGAAGTCTACCTCCACCAGGCCGTGGCTCGGTATGAACTGAAAGATCTGCCCGGCGCCGAGGCAAGCGCCAGGGAAGCGATCGCGGCCGGGAAAACAAAGGAAACGGTCAGAGCCGAGTTTGTGCTGGGCCGCATTCTCGACGCGAAGGCCGATTACAGCGGTGCCCGCGACCACATTACAAAATATCTTGCGCTCGACCCGAAGACGGCCGACGCGGATCTGATTCGAGGTTATCTCGGCGTGATTGGGAAGCCGGAAGCCGCGGGCGTCAATCCCGATCTTGAGCTGCCGTGAAGGAAACAGTGAAGTGGAGGTTGAATAGCGATGATGCGTAGATCGGGCTTTGGAAGAATTGCCGTCTGTCTCGTTTTCGTGGCTGGCGCGGTCTTCGGACAGGCGCCCGCGGCTGGCCCGGCGTTTGAGGTCGCGACGATCAAACCGGCGCCGGATCTGATGACGCTGGCACAGCAGGTCGTGGCCGGCAAAGCTCATATCGGGATGCAGGTGGATGGCGCAAGGGTCGACATCGGGGGCACATCGCTGGCGGAATTGATTCGCGCAGTTTACAAACTCAAGCCGTACCAGCTTTCGGGTCCGGCCTGGATGTCTCTGATGACGGCGCAACGGTTCGATGTGATGGCCAAAATCCCGGAAGGGGTTTCGAAAGATCAGGTTCCCGAAATGCTGCAGGCGCTTCTCGCGGAAAGGTTCAAGCTGACCGTGCACCGTGAGAGCAGGGATCGCGCCGTTTACGCTCTGGTGGTGGGGACAAATGGACTGAAGTTGAAAGAATCGCTTCCGGACACCGATGCTCCGCCCGCGGCGGGCAATGTGGCAAACGATGCCGCAAGCGGCGGGACAACCTTCAATACCGGGAACGGAACCATGCGCGTCAAAACAGACGGCAAGGGCTCCGCGACAGTCTCGGGTGGGCCGATGGGGAACATGCGGGTGTCACCCGGGACCGATGGTTCGATCCACCTCGAAGCCAGCAAGATGACTTTCGCGGCGCTGGCCGATACTCTATCCCCCTTTGTCGATCGCCCGGTGCTGGATATGACCGGCCTGAAAGGCAACTACCGGATTGCGCTCGACATCCCCATGGCGGAATTGCAGAAGATGGCGCGCGTGGCGGGTTTTGGAATGCCCGGCGCCGTGCCTGGCGGGGTTGGAGCGGGGTTGCCGGCGGATGCCGCGTCCGATCCTTCCGGTGGCGCAATTTTTCAAAGCGTACAGAAACTGGGGCTCAAGCTGGAATCGCGAAAAGCGCCGGTCGAGATCATTGTCGTCGATCGCGTGGAAAAAGATCCGACGGAGAATTAGCCGGACGACGCATTGGGCAGGGAAATGCTGGCGATTCCCGGTATGACATTCAGAGCAGGTCTGATTTTCATAGCGCTGGTCCTTCCCGCCTTCGCTCAGGACTCCGTGGCCGCCGACGCCGGCAGTCCCCAGGCGACCGGTTCCGCACTGGGTGTTAAACCCGGATCGCCCGCCCTCAAAGACAAAGACATCTATGACCAATCGGGTTTCTTTCACCCATTCCGCCGCATGCCGAAGTATGTACTGAGAGACCAGAAGTCCATCTGGACCAGCCCGTTTCACACGAGCAAAAAAGATATTAAATGGTGGATCATTTTCGGAGGAGCAACGGGGGCCCTCATAGCCGCTGACAAGTCGATAGATCGCGCCCTGCCCACCTCTTCCACCGCGGTTACGGTGGACAAGCACGCATCTGACATTGGCTCCGCCTATACACTAATTCCGATCAGCGCGGCCTTTTACGTTGCAGGCGCCGCCACACACGGGGAGAGATTCAGGGAAACCGGCCTCCTCGGATTTGAATCGCTGATCGACACCGGCATTGTCGTTGAAGCCTTGAAGCTGGTAGCCGACCGCAGCCGGCCCTACCAGCAAAACGACAGTGGACGCTTCGAAGACGGTCCAAACCGCTGGAGTTCCGGCTTTGCGTCCGGTCATGCCATCAGCAGCTGGGCAATTGCTTCCATCATTGCGCATGAATATCCGCATCCGATTATCATTCCCATCGTGGCCTACGCGCTCGCGTCAACCGTGGTGGTGGCTCGCGTTGGCGCGCGTCAGCATTTTCCGGGCGACGTCATGGCTGGCTCCGCAATGGGGTGGTTCATCGGCGATTTCGTCTACGGCAAGCGGCACAACCACGATCTTGACCAGAAGAAAACCGCCTTGCACACGATCCTGAATCACATTGAGATCGGCGGATTCTAGCGCCGCGAACCCGAGGGTTTCATTCGAACCTCCACCACAATTCTGCGTGATTCATTTGGGAACCAGGTTTTGCCATCAATCCTTCGTTTCGGTGCCATCAGCCTTCACCAGTACCTCGGCAACAACGACGCCGGCCGGGGCGGTAATGGCGAGCAGGGTGGTTAGTTTAGCGTCCAACCCAGTTCGTGTCGGAGCAGGCGTTATAGCAAGACCCGCGTGAGAGTATGACGCGCCGGCGGATGCATACTGTCCTGAGAACGAGTTCGCAGGGTCCTGGCGCGTGCCGCGGGCACAGCCCGATACGTGCGCAGCGCCTTTTGTTTTTGGGTGCTACGCTCCTTTTGCCGCCCTGGCGGCGGCTTCCTCCTTCGACAGGAGTTTCCGTGCTTGAAGGTCGCCCGACTGCGCTTCTTTGGCTGTCTGTGCAGGCGTTTCCGCGGTTTCCTGTACTGCTGCCTGTATGGTACTCAATTTTGCCTGTGCGGCACTGCTGAGCTTCACTGTATCCTGTGCGTGAGCCGCGGATGTGGTTTTCGCTGCTGGCTGCTTGCTTGCCCCCGTTGCGACGGTTGGGGGCTGAGTGTGCTGCGTTCCCGTGATAGCACCGAGTGTCATATTGCGGGGTCTCCGGTCCCCTATTCTTCATATCGGCTGAAAGCCGGTTCGTTCGAGGGTTTTTCCTGCTGCTAATCTGCCGAACCAGATAACCCATTAAATCTGCATAGAATCCTGGCCCGTCCGTGTATGGTTATCCCGACAGCCGACAAGGAGCACGATCGCAACGAAACCCGCGATCACGTCACAAAATCACTGCGCTCGACTCGAAGACGCCGATGCGGGCCCGATTCGAGCGTATCCCGGCGTGATTGGGAAGGTAGAAGTTGCGGGCGTCAATCCGGATCTTGAGTTGCCCTGACGGGAATCGCCGGCGGCACCGAAGCGGGGGTGAATCCGGAGCCATCGCCGATCGCGTGGAAAAAAATCCGACGGAGAACCAGGCGAGGCCTGTTACTGTAAAAAGATTATCCCGTTCGACGTGGAAGCGGCCCACCGAAACCGATACGAGACAGGCACCTGGTTTCGGATTGCCTGCGATGAGGAGAGACGCCGGATGACAACACTGAAGATTACAGGCTGTCTGGTTTTAACCGTCGCGGCGGCGGGTTTGACGCCTGGAGTTTATGCGCAATCCGCGGGCCGGCCCGCGGCAGTCATCCACGAAGCAATCAATGAAGCGAACCTGGTGAGGCTGGAAGGCAATACCCGTCCCGAAGCGACCGTCAGAAACGATCGCGGAATTGTAGCGGACAACTTCCCGCTGGCACACATGCTGCTCCAGTTGAAACGGTCTCCCGAGCGCGAAGCGGCGCTCAAGCAATACATCGGCGAATTGAGCGAGCCCGGATCCGCAAACTTTCACCAATGGCTGACCGCCGAGCAGTACTCCGAATACTTTGGCGTGGCAAAAGCCGACGCCGACATCGTTACCGGGTGGCTGAAAGCCCAGGGGTTCACCGTGCATGGAGTACAGCCGAGCGGTCTCGCAATCGATTTCAGCGGTACGGCCGGCCTTGTGCACCGGGCGTTTCATACCGAGATTCACAACCTCGACGTGAACGGCGTGAAACACATTGCGAATATGAGCGATCCGATGATCCCGGCGGCGTTGCGGACGGTTGTGGCGGGCGTCGTCTCTCTGAATAACTTTCATCCCCGGCCTCTGCTCGTGCCGAGAAGCCATCACTCCTTCACGACAGCGAGCGGCTCCCACGCGCTCGCCGCCGGTGACATTGCCACGATTTACAATCTGAATCCGGTCTTCGCGGCAGGGTACACGGGCCGGGGCCAGACGATTATGGTTCTGGAAGATACCTACCTTTACGCGACGGGCGACTGGACCGTTTTCAGGAAGACTTTCGGCCTTACCAGACCTTATCCCTACGGCACTCTGAGCCAGGTGAGCCCCGCCGGCGCGGTGACGTGCGTGAATCCGGGTTTCCAGGGAGCCCCCACCGACCCCGGCTATGGCGACGACAGCGAAGCGGCAATCGATGTGGAATGGGCAACGGCCGCCGCGCCGAATGCCTCTGTCGTGCTGGCTGCGTGCACCGACACCGACACCACGTTCGGAGGTTTGATCGCCCTTGAGAACGTACTCAACGGGCCCTCCGGCAGCTTGCCTTCGGTAATCAGCATCAGCTATGGCGAAGCCGAGGCGTCCAACGGCGCGGCGGCGAACGCAGCTTACAACACGGCTTACCAGCAGGCCGTGGCCGAAGGCGTTTCCATTTTCGTATCGTCGGGCGACGAAGGCGCCGCCATCGCGGATCTGGGGAACGTTTCCACGCACGGGATCGGAGTGAGCGGCTTCACCTCCACTCCCTATAACGTCTCGGTGGGCGGTCTCGATTTCGGCTACACGGCGGATAACGTCAATCCCGCGGCGTACTGGAATTCGACTAACAGCAACACTTACGCTTCCGCGTTGTCTTATATCCAGGAGGTCCCATGGAACAACTCGTGCGCGGGCGGGCTCCTTGCGGGCTATCTGGGAATCAGCCCGCTCGGCCTGTGCAACAATGCCGCGGTTACCAGTTCGAGCGGATCGCTCAATTTCCTGCTGAACGCGGTGGGGGGCAGCGGTGGCCCCAGCGCCTGCGCCACGGGTACGCCCGCATCCGCCGACACGGTTGGGGGAAGTTGCGCGGGCTATGCCAAACCCTCCTGGCAAAGCGGACTGTTTGGCAATCCGGGTGACGGTGTGCGCGACGTTCCCGACGTTGCGCTGTTCGCTTCGAATGGCTTCTGGGATGCCTACTATGTGGTTTGCTGGTCCAATCCCGATACCGGGGCGGGCGGGGGCTACGCGTGCGCCGGATCGCCCGGCACATGGGCCGGCTTCGGCGGTACGTCCGTAGCGGCCCCGATCATGGCCGCCATACAGGTGCTGGTCAATCAAAAAACCGGCAGCAGATGGGGAAACCCGAATACGATCTATTACTCGCTCGCGAACACCGAGTACGGGGCGTCCGGCAGCAGCACCTGTAACTCGACCACGGTTAACAAGACGAGCAACGGATGTATCTTCTACGACGTTACGCAGGGCGACAACGATGTGGTCTGCATGGCGAATGGTTCCACGCTAACTAATTGCTACCGGCCTTCGGGCACCTATGGGGTGCTTTCCACGTCAAATTCGGCCGACCAGCCGGCTTACAGTACCAATACCGGTTGGGACTTCGCAAGCGGCATCGGATCGGTGAATGCGTACAATCTGGTCATGAACTGGCCTTAGTCGGAGGATGATCGATGAAAATTATTTCAGCACTGCTTTGCACGGTGTTTTGTTTGTTCCTGAATCTCCCGGAGGGCAGGGCCGCGAATATCTGCGCTGCCGTGTCGGGCAATCTGGTGTCGAATTGCGGCTTCGAAACGGGAGACTTCACCTCCTGGACTCTCTCCGGAAACGATGTACCGGGGGAAGCCGATAACCTGTATGGGGTTGAAGGTATCGATCCGGTCGATTCCATTTCCCCGAACAGCGGGTTGTATCAGGCGTGGTTCGCCGATCTCGTCTCCAATACCATCACGTTGTCGCAGACAATCGCGACCACTCCTGGCCAGCAGTACAACATCTCGTGGTTTCTGGCGCAGGACACCGATCCCTCGTCGGGAGGGCCGGGATACTCCAATGCGGTCTCCGCTTCGTTTGACGGATTTTCGCTCGCCAACCTGATAGCCGTTCCCGTCCAGGGCTATACGGAATATTTCGCTTCGGTGACGGTCCCGGACTCGTCTTCCGTGTTGAGCCTTTCGCTGGGCAACGATTTGGGGGAGTTTCTTCTGGACGACCTGTCCGTCGTTGCCACGCCCGAGCCTTCGTCGTGGATACTGGCGCTCGGCGCAGCCCTGCTGGGATTCAGTCTCCCTCGATTCGCTCAAGACAGGGAGGCTTTATGAATTCCGGAAGTGTTTGCTCAGCTTAAGGCCCTGGCGCTGATAGGACGATCCGATGCCTTCCCCGTAGAGCAGGCGCGGCCTTTCAATCAGCTTTTCAAACACCAGGCTGGCAACGATCTGGCCATCTTCAATGATGAACGGCACCTCGTGCGAGCGCACTTCGAGCACGGCGCGCGTGCCGTTGATATCACCCGAGCCGTACCCGAAACCGGGGTCGAAAAAGCCCGCGTAGTGAATACGGAATTCGCCGATGGTCGCATCGAACGGCACCATCTCGGCGGCATATTCGGCCGGGATGCGCACGCGCTCGCGGGAAGCAAGAATGTAGAAATCCTCCGGGTCGAGGATGAGCGAACGGCTCGCGCCGCGGGGGATGGGGTCCCAGAAGTCCCCGGGATCGTAGTACTGGACGCGCGCCAGATCGATGAGCGGCGCGTGCTTCTTCGCCCGGTACCCGATGATGTTCGAATCCCCGCCGTCCGGTGAATCCCCGGCCAGATCCACGGAGAGGCGGAGCCCGTTGCGGATATTCGCTTCGCCCCGCGTGTCATCCGGAAGATAGACCAGGGTTACCTCTTGTTCGAGTTGCCGCAGCAGCGCGTCGGACGGCGTGTAATCGCCCTGGAACAGGCGCAACTGCGAAAGCCTGTCGCCCTGCCGCACCACCACGCTGAACGTGCGCGGAACCACTTCCGCATACAGGCGGCCGCGGTATCCGGCAGGAACCATTTCAAACTGACGGCCTTCGTCCGTGATCAGGCGCGTGAAGATATCGAGCCGGCCGGTGGAGCTCTTGGGGTTTGCTTTGCCGGAAATATGGGCAGGCAGGGCAAGTTCCTCCTGCAACGGCACGATGTAAACGCAGCCCTTCTCCAGCACGGCGGGGTGCGTGAGATCGATGGTATGCAGGCGGTATTGCTCAAGCTTGCTGGTAATGGTGGCAGCGCCGCTGGCGAGGAAACTGGCCCGGACCCGATAGGCTTCCGAACCCAGACGGAGGTCGATCGAGGAAGGCTGAATCTGGTCCGGCAGGATCGGCGCGCGCGACCGGATATGCCCTTCCGCGACCATCTTTTCGAGAGCCTGCAAAGGCAGCACGCCTCTGGCGCTGTTTACGGTGTCACTGGGGGCGAGGGACATTCGGGCAGATTGTTCATCATGCCACGCGCGCCGCGGCCGTCCGCCCGCGCAATGCCCTGGCTTCGCGGCTGAGCACTCGATTCCACCACGCCAGCGCGCCTGTCGCGAACAGAAAAGGCGGCGCGAGGCCGAGCAATACCCAGAGCGCCTTCACCGGCCAGTCCCCGAAATTACCGAAGTGCAGATAGTAGAACCAGCGCAGAAAGATATCTCCCGCACTGCGTTCGATGGGCGGACGGCGCCGCCGCGCGCGCGGTGTTGCTTTGACTGCGTCTTCCACCGGTATCAGGAGCTTTCCCGAGGGTGCGTCCACGGACGACTGCAGCTTGTAGAGTTTGAGCGGCGAAACGCGATCGACCACCACCTGGAAAGGATTGGGGAAAACCAGGTAAACTCCCGTCACGCCCCAGATGAAAACGAACGCAAACATCCAAAGCCCGATGACGCTGTGGAGATCCCAGTTGAGCCGCTTCCAGTTCCCTCTGAAATCGATCTTCAGACTGCGGCGGACCCGGCCCGTGCCCGGCCACCAGATGATAAATCCGCTCACGCACAGAATCACGACTGGAATCGCCAGCAGGCCGTTGATCCTGCGGCCGGTATCCCCGGCAAGGAGATTGGTGTGCAGATCGGAAAGCCATGCGATCGCGGCTATCGAGACGGGCAGCGAGCGGCCGACGTCCTGGCCCGTGAACGGGTCGAACAGTCTCCCTGTGGTTTTGGGATGGGCCTGGTCGGCGCGCTCGATCCAGACCTCGGTGGCTTCGTCTTTGCGTTGCGACTCCCAGATATAACTGATGTCGTATCGTGGCCAGGCCCGGTGTACGGCCTGCTTCAAAGCGTCGCGCGACAGGCGGGGCCCGGAAACGGCAACAATTTTCGGCCCGGGCGAGAGCGATTTGTAAAGTTCGTTGCGGAACACGATAGCGCTGCCGCTGACGCTGATGAGAACGACGTAGAGGCCGAAACCGATTCCGGTCCAGAGGTGGATCTGGAAGAGGGCCTTCCGGAGCCAGAGGCTCCGCGGGCGTTGCAGCCATCGATTCCAAAACGTCATGTGCGTTATAGATAGTATCGCGCCAAAGTGGGGCGGGCTTCAGCCTGCGGCGGGCTTCAGCCCGTCAGAGACTTTCCGCCGGTCCGCGCACTACAAAGCTGATGGAGTTCTCTCGCCGCCATTTACCACACCTCTACGTGGAGGAACAGCCCTTGTTTATCACATTCCGGCTTTACGGCAGCCTCCCTGCAGGCCGCGAATTTCCGAAAATCTCCACGACCTCGGGAAAAGCATTTGTCTGCATGGATCGGCTTCTGGACAGCCGGCAGGCCGGACCCGCCTATCTCGGGATTCCGGGTGTTGCCCGCCTGGTGGCCGGAGCAATCCAGCAGGGGGACAAACGCAATTACCTTTTGCATGCCTGGGTGGTCATGCCAAACCATGTGCATCTGCTGATTACGCCCATGACCGGCGTGCCGCGGTTGATGCAAAAACTCAAAGGCGCAACCGCTCGCGCGGCAAACAAGATGTTGAACAGGGCCGGAACTCCTTTCTGGCAGGAAGAAAGCTACGATCGTCCGGTACGGACTCCCGAAGAGTTTCAGAGAATCGAAAATTATATTGTTCAGAACCCCGTTAAGGCTGGTCTCGCTACATCCGCGGTCGAATACCATCTGTCGAGTGCGTACGGATTGGACGGGCTGAAGCCCGTCGCAGGCTTAAGCCTGCCCTACCATCCGGTACAGTAAGGTTTCTTCGATGAACGGCGACTCTGCTTCCACGCCGCTGATGCGGCAATATCACGCGATCAAACAACAGGTTCCGGGCGCTCTGCTCCTGTTCCGGCTGGGCGATTTCTACGAGATGTTCTTCGACGATGCCGCGCTCGCCGCCCGCGAACTTGAAATCACCCTCACGGCGCGCAATGGAGTGCCGATGTGCGGCGTCCCCTATCATGCCGCCGAAGGCTATATCGCGCGGCTGATCGGGCGCGGCTACCGCGTCGCGATCTGCGATCAGGTGGAAGAGGCGTCGCCCGGCAAGAAGCTTGTCCGGCGCGAAGTCACGCGCATCGTCACGCCCGGCACCGCCACTGACGCGCACCTGCTGCGTTCCCACGAAAATAATTACCTGGCCGCCATCTCGCGCGGCGGCACACGCGCGGGTCTCGCTTATGTCGATGTCTCGACGGGCGAGTTCCGCGTCACGGAAGTCGATCTCTTCGAGTTGCCAGGATTGCTCGAAAGCATTGGCGCGCGGGAAGTGCTGGTGGCGGCGGAAGCGCCTTTATTCCCGCAACCTGAACCGAAGCGCTGGATCGTGACCGAACTCGACGACTGGGTCTTCAGCGTCGATTATTCCGACCGCATTCTGCGCGAACACTTCCATCTGCTTTCGCTCGACGGCTGCGGTCTCGCGGGCCGGAGCGCCGCCATTGCGGCGGGAGGCGCGGTCCTCCACTATCTGCGCGATACGCAACGCGCTGCGCTCGATCATCTCGATGCTCCGAAGTATTTCGACCGCGCCGAAACCATGGTGCTCGACGCCGTGACGGTGCGTAATCTGGAACTAACCGATCCCATTTTTTCGGATGGCGGGGCCACGCTGATCGGCGTTCTGGATCAGACCGCGACCGGGATGGGCGGCCGATTGCTGCGCCAGAGGCTGCTGCGGCCTTCGCTCGACCGCGATGAGATCGAGTCCCGCCTCGATGCGGTGAGCGATCTTGCGCGGGAGACGATTCTGCGCGCGGAACTGCGCAAACAACTGGCGCCGGTGCTCGACGTGGAGCGCCTGCTCGCCAAAGTCACGATCGGGAGCGCCGGTCCGCGCGATCTTCTCGCGCTCGGCAGATCGCTCGATCAGATGCCGAAGCTGGCGGAATCGGCGCGGCTGGCCTCGAAAGTGCTCTCATCCCGGCTGGCCGAGACCTTCGGACGGCTCGATTCGGTACCGGAAGCCTCGGGGCCCGTCATCGCCGCGCTTTCCGATTCGCCGCCCGCCAACATCGGCGACAGCGCGACCATTCGCACGGGGTACGATGCCGAACTGGACGACCTGCGCGATCTCAGTCAGAACGGCCGGCAGTATATTGCGCAGATTGAAGCCCGCGAGCGTTTGCGAACCGGGATCGGGTCGCTGAAGATCCGTTTCAACAACGTCTTCGGTTATTACATCGAGATCTCGAAGGCGAATCTGCACCTCGCCCCGGCCGATTACGAGCGGAAACAAACGCTGGTCAACGCCGAGCGCTTCACCACCCCCGAGTTGAAAGAATACGAACGCAAGGTGCTCGCGGCCGACGAGAAGATTCTCGAAATCGAGAAACGCATCTTCGGCGAAATCCGCCAGACAACTGCCGGGCACGCACAGAGGATTCGAGCCACGGCCGGCGCCATCGCGGAGCTGGACGTTGCGGCGGCGCTGGCGCAGGTCGCGGCCGAGAACCGGTACGTGCGGCCGCGGTTTGGCGGCGCGGGTGAAATGCGCATCGCCGCCGGGCGTCATCCGGTAATCGAAAAGCTGGCCAGTGAAGAAGCCGGCCGGTTTATCCCGAACGATCTCTACCTGAATGACGCCACGGACCAGATCGCCATCATTACCGGCCCGAACATGGGGGGCAAGAGCACCTATCTGAGGCAAGCGGCACTGATCGCGATCCTGGCGCAGATGGGCTCCTGGGTGCCTGCGGATGAGGCGCTGCTGCCCATCGTCGACCGGATTTTCACCCGCATCGGTGCTTCCGATAACCTCGCGCGCGGGCGGTCCACCTTCATGGTCGAGATGACCGAGACGGCTGTCATTCTGAACACCGCTACGCCCCGAAGCTTTATTATTCTGGATGAAATCGGGCGGGGCACCGCAACTTATGACGGGCTTTCGCTCGCGTGGGCGGTGGTGGAACACGTCTCCACCGTGACCCGCGCGAAAACGCTGTTCGCCACCCATTACCACGAACTGACCGAATTGGCGGAACACCTCGAAGGCGTGCGCAATCTGCGCGTGGCGGTGAAAGAGGCAGGCGACCGCATCGTCTTTCTGCGAAAAGTCGAACCCGGTAAGGCGGATCGCAGTTACGGGATTGAAGTGGCGCGCCTCGCGGGACTCCCGATGAGCGTGATCGAGCGGGCACGGGAAGTGTTGTCATTGCACGAAAAGACGGAGCACCGCGCGGTGGAGGAACTCGCCCCGGGGACTGTCCCGGCCGCCGTCCAGATTCGCCTGTTCGAGCCGGGCGCGGACGAGATCAAACAAAAGATTCGCGCCTTGAAAATCGACGAAATGCGGCCAGTGGAAGCTCTTCGGTTTCTGGAAGATTTGCAGAGGCAGATCGAGTGAGAGTCGCCGGCATCATGAGCGGAACGTCGCTCGACGGGATCGATGTTGCCATTGTCGATATCGCCGGAAAGCGGATCGCGACGGTCGCGCACTTCACGTCCCCGTATCCCGCCGCCACGCGTAAACGCATCCTTGATGTATCGGGCGCAGCCGATATTTCGCGCCTGAATTTCGAGCTCGGAGAACTCTATGCGAAGGCCGTCGCGGCAACCTGCAGGCGCGCCGGAGTGCCGCTCGAATCGCTCGAACTGGTTGGATCGCACGGCCAGACTATCTATCACGAAGGCCGGAAAAGCTCTGTCAATACCCTCCAGATCGGCGAAGCTTCGGTCATCGCGGAGCGGCTGGGGATTCCCGTCGTTTCCGACTTCCGTACGCGCGATATCGCGGCGGGAGGGCAAGGCGCGCCGCTGGTTCCACTCGTCGATTACCTTCTATTCGCGAGCACGAAGGTTAACCGGGTGGCGCTCAACATCGGAGGCATCGCGAACATCACTTTTCTGCCGGGCGCGGCAACAGTGGACCGGGCGATCGCCTTCGATACAGGGCCGGGCAATATGGTCATCGACCAGCTTGTGGAACGGCTGACCGGGGGCAAGCGGCATTTCGACCGCGATGGCGCGATTGCCGCCAGTGGCCGCCTGAACCGCCCGCTGCTCGATTCGCTGCTCGATGACGTTTATTACAAAACGAAGCCACCGAAAACAGCCGGACGCGAACAATATGGGGCGGCATTTGCCGAGCGCCTGATTGCGGCCGGCCTCCCGCTCGAAGACCTGATCGCGACCGCGACCGCGCTCACCGCCGCGTCCATTGCCCTGGCCGTGGCTCAATTCGCGCCGGGCACGCAGGAACTGATCGCGGCCGGCGGCGGGACACACAACCGGCAGCTTATGGGACAGCTCGCGGCACTGCTGCCGGCGTGCAGGATCGCCACTTCGGCCGAGTTCGGGATCGATGTGGATGCGAAGGAAGCGATCGCTTTCGCCATCCTCGCGCACCGCACCTGGCGCCGCCAGACAGGTAATCTTCCTGGGGCCACAGGGGCAAGGCGGGCGGTGATTCTCGGAAAAATCACGTTTTAGCACTCGTTCTCACAGTAAAATAAGGGATTGACCCCTCCATCTGAAATTCCCGAGTCCCGGCGGCCGCGCGTCTCGGTCGTGATTGTCTCGTTCGAACGGGTTGAGCAACTGCGCCAGAGCCTTGAAATGCTCGGCGAAAGTCACCACATCGTCATCGTCGACAACGGGTCGGACGACGGCTCCGCGTCGCTTAACAATGAGTTTCCCGCGGTTCGTTACAGCAGGCTCCCGAAGAACTTCGGTCTTACGAAGGCTCTGAACATCGGGCTGCGCTCCGTTGAGGGCGAATATATTCTGTGCCTGCACGACGATGCGCGCATTTCAGGGGAGGCGGTCTCTCAACTGGCCGATTTCCTCGAATCGCGGCCGGAAGTGGGCGCTGTATGTCCCTTGTTGACGGACGTCTCGGGCGACCCGATACCGCAGGTGCGCGCCCTGCCCACGCCAGCCAACCCCGATCCCCCTCTTCGCCTGCCTGGTGCTGGAACCGGGGATGGGGACGAAATCACGGTCGAGTGCGTCTCCGGCGCCGTCATCATGTTCCGGGCCTTTTTCTTAAGGGCGCTCAGGCAGGTGGATGAACGCTATGGCACGTATGGCAGCAGCATTGAGGTGTGCGCGCAGATGCGGCGCGCGTCCAAGAAGATCGTTATCCTGCGTACGGTGACTGCGATTCATGAAAGGCTGCCGTCGCCCATGCCGCAAAGCGTGCTCGAAAGCGACCGCGCGGCGGGAACCGCGGTCTTCATCGGCAAACACCACGGGTTCATCCGCGGCATGATCCACCGGCTCAAGACCGCCCTCGTGGCGCTTTTCACCTTCCGGTTTTCGATACTGGCAGGGGTGCTCTCCGGGCAAAAGATCGACGGGGCGAGATAAAAACGGCTCAGTAACGGGAAACGGCGGGGTCGACCTGAAGGCTCCAGAGGTCGATTCCACCGGCCATGCTCTGGCAATTGCCGACGCCTTGCCCGCGCAGCCAGTCCACCACCGACAGGCTGCGAACGCCGTGGTGACAGAAGACGACAATCGGCGTTTCCCCGCCGGCAAGTTCGTCGAGGTGCTGAGGCACGGATCGCATGGGGATGAGGCGGGCGCCTTCGATACGGCATATTTCATGCTCCGCGATCTCGCGCACGTCGATCAGGCGGAGGGCGACGCCCCGTTCCAGCAACTCCTTTACTTCGAGGGGCGGGATTTCCATGGAAAGTTTCACAGTCCGCGAGTTTAGCAGGCCAATTTTGCGGAAACCCGCCGAACCGCCCGCGACGTCTTTCCCCCTTGTTATACTCAGAGGTTAAATCGTCAGCCTCCAACGGTTCTATTACAAGATGAAAGTTTCCCGCGCCTTTACCTTTATGGCCGGTTTCGCCGCAGTGTGTGCGTCCGGCCAGACTCCGCCCCCCCTAAGCCCGGCCCCTGTTTTCACGACTGGCCAGGCGGCACGCCTCGTGATCGGCCAGGTAAATTTCACCACCGGCAACTTCGGTGCCACCAATACTTTGCTTGGCTCGCCCAGCGGTATCGCTTATGCGAACGGCGTCCTTTGGGTGGCTGACTCGAACCGCCTCGGCGCCACGCCGGACAATAACCGCGTGCTGCGCTTCGGCGATGCCGGCACGTATCCCACGCCTACGCAGGACCCGACGATCATCGGCAGCACCTGTGGCGTTTGCCGCGGACAAGCTGATATGGTGCTGGGCCAACCGGACTTCGTCAGCACGAATGCCGCCATCCCGCCCACTGCCACGGGAATGCGAAACCCGACCGGAATCGCGACCGACGGCAACGTTGTAGCCGTGGCCGATACCGATAATAACCGCATTCTGATCTGGCTGAGCATGCCAAAAGTGAACGGTCAACCCGCGGACGTCGTCATCGGCCAGGCAGACTTTTCGCACAACGCCACTTCAGTGCCGCCTACGGCGACTTCGCTTCGCGGGCCGACCGGAGTGTGGATTGCCGGCGGAAAATTGTACGTAGCCGATACGCAGGATAATCGCGTCCTAGTCTATAACAAAATTCCCACGACGAATCATGTCGCCGCGGACCTTGTGGTGGGCCAGCCGAATTTCACGAGTTTCGTGCAGCCGGATCTGACACAAAGCAGCGCAACGCCAGCCGCCAACAACATGCAGGATCCGGTGTCGGTTACGACCGACGGAACCCGGATGTACGTAGCCGACCTCGGCCAGAGCCGCGTCCTGATCTTCAATACGATTCCAACCGCCAACGGTGCTTCAGCCGATGTCGCGGTGGGACAGCCCGATCTGGTAAGCGCCGCCGATAACAACAGCTACACCGTCACCGATGCGACCGTGGACGCGGATAATGCTCCGGAAGATATCACGCCCGTCCTCTGTCAGTCAAATGCCGCCTTTGCCACGAGCCAGGGCCAGACGGGAACAGTCGCCGTGGACAGCGTGGGCACCACGGTTTACCCGCCGCGCTGCGCCGCAACGCTGTCGTTTCCCCGCTACGCCCTCTCCGACGGCACGCGATTGTTTATCGCCGATGGCGGCAACGACCGGGTGCTTGTCTATAATTCGATCCCGACAACCAGCGGCGCGCGCGCGGATGTAGTGCTGGGCGAGCCGGACGAATTTACGGATAACACAGGCCAGAACCCCGACGGCAGCGATGCCTTCCAGACGCCGAACGCGCTGGTCTGGGACGGCGGAAACAACCTGTACGTTTCGGACACATACAACCGCCGCGTGGTGGTTTATTCGCCCGGCCTGCCGACGATTCCGCTTGCCGCGGCCCGCAATGCCGCGAGCCTTAATATCTACGCCCTCGGCAGCGTGGCTCTCACCGGCACGATCGTTGCGAAAGATACGGTTACCATCACGATCAACGGCAAGGCTTACACCTACACGGTGCTGGCGGCCGATACACTGGCGACCGTTACCAGCGCATTGGTGAAGTTGATCGATACCGCGCCCGATCCTAATGTGTCGGCGGGCGTGGACCTTTCCACTGCCAGCGTGGTCCTGACGGCGCGCGCTCCCGGGCAGCCGGGCGCCAGTATTACTCTTGCCGTCAGTGCCTCCGCAAATGCGCAGATCGTGGCGACACCGAGCGGGGCGAATCTGAATATCTATCTTCAAAGTCCGACGTCGATCGCGCCCGGCACGCTGATCACGATCCAGAACCTGACGGGCGGTCTTTGCGACAATACGGCGCCCGGGGACATGACCCAGGCGTACCTGCCCGTTTCGCTTGCCGGTTGCGAGCTTTTCATCGACGGCCAGAGGGCTCCGCTGCTTTATGTGTCGCCGATGCAGATCAATGCGCAGATGCCCCTGGAATATGGCGATCGCACCAGCGTCAGTCTGTATTCCCGTGTCACGCACGCGAATGGCTCTATCACGGTCAGCAGTCCGATCGGCGTCACGATTGTCCCGCAGAATCCGGGCATCTTCGCGGATCCCGGAACGGATCCTCGTCCTGGCATTGTATTCCACGGATCGAGCAGCGCCGCCGATGGTGTCGCTTTCTTCGGTACGGCCACGGCGGCTGACGTGGACACTATCACCATCGGTGCGAATTCCTATAACTACACTGTGCTCGCGACCGACACGCTCAATTCGATTGCGCAGGCGTTTGTCAATTTAATCAACAACGCTCCCGATCCCAATGTCATTGCCAGCCTGGCCAATGAATTTGCGACGATCGTCCTGAAGGCGCGAATTCCCGGCCCTGCCGGTGAAACGATCGCGGTGACTCAATCGGTCAGCACGAACGCCACCGAAAGCATCACGGTCTACAACGGCAATCTATGCTGCGACAACATGCAGGGCGCGCTCGTGACAGCGGAAAATCCGGCTGTACCGGGCGAGATCCTGTACGTTTTCGCGACTGGCCTTGGGCCCACCTTACCTTCGGATCAGAGCACCGGACAAATCTACCGTGGCAGCGGCTTCAACCCGCCCGTCACGCCGGTCGATTCCATCCTGGCGGGCGGAACTTCGGCAAATATCTTCAGCTCTTCTCTGGTGCCGGGCCTTGCGGGTGTCTACGCCGTGGAATTTCAGCTCAGCACGGGCCAGATCGCGGATTCAGCAACCCAGTTGACCATTGCGCAGCAGTCGTTTGTCAGTAATGTCGTGACCTTCCCGGTGGTGGTTCCCCCCGTAATTACCGTTCCGGCCGCGTCGACGACAACAGCTTCCAGCCGTCCGGCCAGAAATCTGAGGCGCGCGCCCCTGAGCGGCCCCGGCGCGTCAGCTACTTCTCAAAGGTAATGGTGCTGTCGGAGCCGAACTTTCGATAGCCGTTGTAGCGGATGAGCAGTTTTTCACGGATCGGGCCGCTACGGAAGTAAAGCGTATCGTCCGCGGAGGTGGTGGCGGGAAACCAGAAGCCATTCACCTGCCTGCGCACGGTGGTGAAGTGGGGGAAAAGATTCTCCTGCTTCATCGTCACAATTTCCGGCACTGCCTTGCCTTCGCTCCGGATCACGGAAAAATCATCCTCCTTAACCCAGAGCAACCCGTCGAACAACCGCTGCCCGGAAAGGATCTGGCGGGGGCGAACCGACAGCACCCAGCAATCGCGTCCATCGACGCTCTCCTCGCCCTTGTACTGCGTTTCGTAGATAAAGAGCTGATCCTCCGTCATGACAAACGGCTGGATGTTGCGGATGTCGGCGAAATCCTCCGGCGTCAGAATGAGGTTCCTCAGACTTGAAACGGGCTCACTGGCGAAACGTTCCGTCCTTTCCCCCGCGGGAGAAAAAATCACTTCGCGGGTTTCACGGTATTCGCCTGTCTGAGAGCCGCGCGCATCCAGCTCCTGCAGCCGCACCGACTGTGTGTAGGCGTATTGCCGGCGCTCCGCAACGGTCTCGCTTTCGCGGTGAGCCACCAGTTTGGCCAGGCCCGGCGGTGGATCGACGGCCCGCAGGGGCGCGGCGCAGCTGAATGCTATCATGACCGCGATGCCAAATTCGCTCGTCCGCGGGACGCGGGTCAGACTCGCGGCGGCCCTGGGCGCGGGCTGGGCGTTACTCGTACTGGCAGCGTGGATATACGCCCGCATCACAGGCATTCCGGCGTGGGTGGCCGTTCCGGTCGCGGCCGCCTTTCTGATCGAAATTCCATTCTACCTGTCACCGGCAAGTCAGGCTGCGCGCGTCTGGCTCGCCCGCGCCGGAAAAACACGCGCAGCCTGGCTCCTGACCGCCAGCGCGCTCGCCCCCTGGCTGATTTACAGCCTCGGAACCGGCGAAGCGCGCCCCGATCGTTTCTTTCTGTTGCTCGGGATCGCACTCGCGGTTTCCTTCTGGTACGTTGTGTTCCCCGCGGCGCCGATGACGGACGCCTTATTTCTTGTCATCCTCGCCTTTATCTATCTCTCGAAGGTGTTCGACCGGATCTATCCGGCTCCCTTTCCCAGGCTGGCAGTGTCGGCGCTCGGACATCTCATGCTGATACGCCTCGCCGCGCTCGCGCTGCTGATCGTTCGCGGGAACATAAAAGCCGAATTCCGCTTTCTGCCGAACCGTAAGGAATGGTTGACGGGGCTCCGCTACTTCGCGCTCGCGTTGCTGCCGGTGGGAATGGCCTATTGGGCGCTCGGACTGGTCCGCTGGCGGGAGCATCCGCTCAATATCCTGCAGGCGGCCGGGATCTTCCTGGGCATTCTCTGGGTTGTGGCGCTTTCAGAGGAGTTCTTTTTTCGCGGGCTGCTGCAACAGTGGCTCGAGCGCTGGACGGGAAGCCCCGCCGCCGCGCTCATTGTGGCGGCCATGCTCTTCGGCAGCGCGCATCTGGGTTTTCACCGGATATTTCCCAACTGGCGCTGGGCGATTGTAGCCGCCATTCTGGGGATTTTCTGCGGTCTGGCATGGCGGAATTCCCGCAGCGTGCAGGCAAGCATGGTGACGCACGCTTTGATCGTAACGGTCTGGGAAGTGTTCCTCCTCAACCCGCGGTGAATCAGTCCGGCAGAGCGGTTGAGCTAAGAATCGCCGCGGGTTCGCGCGGACTCCCGCGCCGGTCGGGTGCACGGAATTTGTGAGCACAGCTCCGGCAGCGATATCTTCTCTGTTTTGTCCAGAAAATCGCCAGCCTCTCCCAGCCTTTAGCCTGCTTGACGGACAAACTGGAAGATCTGCACCTTGGGCACATAGTTACACATTAGATTAAATGGTGTAATCGCGCCGGTCAAGGCTGTTCGAGATTCCAGTGGACGATAACACGCACTTCGTGCTCATAGCCAAGCGTCGAGATCGCCACCGTGCCCAAAGCGAAAAGACGCGCATCCGCGGGTGGCAGGCCAAGCCATCGGGCGGCCAGAATGCGCAGGATATGGCCGTGCCCGAAGAGCGCGACGTCACCGTCCGCAGCCAGTGCCCGGTGAATGACCGCCTCCGCGCGGACCGCGACCTCGTCAATGGTTTCGCCATCCGGAACGCCATCGCGAAAGAGCGACCAGCCGGGCCGCTCGCGCTGAATGTCTTCGCTGGTGCGGCCTTCGTATGCCCCGTAATCCCATTCCTGAAGATTGGGTTCGATTTGTTCGGCGGCACCGAAGCCGGCAAGTTCCGAGGTCCGGCGGGCACGCTGAAGAGGGCTGGTAAGAACGAGCGCGAACTTGTGCCCCTCCAGCCGGGCCGGGATACCTCTCGCTTGTGCTTCACCCTCGGGAGTGAGCGGTAAATCCGTGCGTCCCGTGTGCGCGCCGGAAAGGCTCCATTTAGTCTCGCCGTGGCGAATCAGCCAGAGTTCTCCTGCTGCCATGTCTCCATCATGAACGACCTGCGTCAGCGGCTGACAAATCGGTTGCCCCGCATGATGAAACGCAGCGGCAGGTCCGCGCACTTCGTAATGCCGATCCGCGGCGTCACCGCAACTTCGAAGGCACTTCGCACCAGCGGCGCGCGAATCGTGAGATCGCCCTTCGTAAGATCGGCCCCATTGTCGGCGCGCGTGATGGCAAGGGCGCGCGTCAGTTTGCCGGGACCCGAGGTCAAATCGCGATCCGTGCGTGCCAACGGCCGCCGGAGACGCATCGTGTCCAGCCCTTCCACCGGCTCCAGCGCGCGAATCAGAACGCAGCCCGGTATGCCTTCCGCTTCCGCCACGATATTCAGGCATTCGTGAATGCCATAAGTGAGATACACATAGGCATGGCCCGGAGGGCCGAAAATCACGCGCGTGCGCCTGGTAATCCCGGCGGCGGAGTGCGACGCGAGATCGGCACCGCCCAGGTAAGCTTCCGTCTCCACGATCACACCGGCCGTGTTCTCATGAACGAGAACGTGCCCGAGCAGGTCTCTCGCGACATCGACCGTTGCACGGGCGTAAAAACTTCGGGGAAGGCTCGTCATGATTTCCGGCGCGCGAAGATCATTGCGGTCCAATGCTCGTCAATGGCGCACATCTTGTAATCGACCAGACCCGCTTCATTCCCTGCTTCCCGCAGAAAGTTGCCATCCAGCCGGCTCTCCTCCCCTTTCGGTCTTACGATCCACAGCCTGGTTTTATCCGCGATCGACCGCATGCGGCGCAGCGCACCGAGCAAATCCCCGCGATCGCGCACGAACCAGAGAGTCACCGCATGGACGGACGCCGGATTTTCCACGAATTCGACGCCCTCCGGCAGATCTCCAAGAGCGGTCGCATACCCTCGCGGCGGATCGATCACGGCAACGGTGGAACCCGGCCGGATTCCCAGCTTTTGCGCCTTCGTGCGTGAACCGTAACGCTCCATCACGGAAGGCGGCGCCACGGGATTTGTCACGGGGTTCGCGCAAGCGTCGCGGATGCGGGAGCAGAGTTGCCCGCGGGTGGAAAACGTGGCGTCCGGCAACTGCTTTCGGACGGCCTCCACTTTGTCGGCCGCGCCATCGACGAAAATAATCGGAATATGCCGGGAATATTTCGTGCGCCGGATGGCCATGGCGGCTTCGCGCCCGTGGCTGGGAAGACGGGTAAGATCGATCACCAGCGCGTCCGGCTGGTTGTGGCGGATCGTTTTCGCCAGCACGGGAAACGGGAAGTCGTCGTATTCCACTTCGTGACCGCAGGCCCGGCACGCCTCGATCAGCGCACCGGATTCCGCCGGTTTCCAGTGAATGACGCGTACGCGAGCCATCACATGACAGAATAATCGACGATGCGGCTCTTCACGGGAATCGCCCCTGGCGGGGACGTACCGTCCAACCTCGAAAAGACGCTTGCGGAATTGCGCCCGCTCGCGCCTCTGCGCTGGTCGCCTCTCGAAAATCTGCACATCACGACTAAGTTCATCGGGGAATGGCCGGGGGAGCGGCTGGAGGAACTGCGGTCCGCGCTCGATCGGGTTCCGGCGCCACCGCCGTTCCCGGTCACGATCGCCCGCTTCGGGTATTATCCCAACCCGCACCATCCGAAGGTGCTGTTCGCGGCGGTCCAGGCGGGAGCGCCCGGGTTGGGACTGCTGGCGAGCAGGATCGACGAAGCGTTGATACCGCTGGGCGTGGCTGCCGAGGATCGCCCCTATATGCCGCACTTGACGCTGGCGCGGATCGGCAACGAAAATATTCGCGCAGTACGGGAACATATCGCAAACATGACTAACTTCGATTTCGGAACTTTTCAGCTATCCGGGTTCCATCTTTACTTGAGCAAGCCGCACTCCGTATACACCAGACTGGCGACGTTCGCTCTGGATTCGCGAGCATGATGGGCGCGCTGGCGGTTGTGGCGGCGTATCTCATCGGAGGGATTCCGTTCGGTCTGATCGTCGTCAAGCTGATGACGGGCGGCGATGTGCGGGAAGCCGGGTCCGGGAATATCGGCGCCACCAATGTCCTGCGCACCACGGGGCCCGCGGCAGGAGTTCTGACACTGATTCTGGACGCGGCCAAAGCCTGGATTGCCGTCTGGCTGGCGGACCGGCTCACGGGCGGCAGCGAATTATGGATGAGCTTCGCGGCGCTCGCGGTGCTGCTCGGCCATGCGTACTCCATCTGGCTGGGTTTCCATGGCGGAAAGGCGGTGGCAAGTTTTGTCGGCGCGTTTGCATACCTGAGCCCCTTGCCGCTGCTGGCCGTGGTGCTGTTGTTTGTGTTTGTGGTCGCCTGGACCCGCTACCTGTCGCTCGGGTCCATCGTCGCCGCGGGGCTTTTCCCGGTAGCGTGCTGGATGATTCTGCATCCCCGCTGGCCCATGCTGGCGGCTGCGGTGGGAGCGGCGATTCTGATCGTGGAGCGCCATCGCGGCAATATCGCGCGCATTCGCGCGGGCAAGGAACGGGTATTCCGGTTCCGCCGGATCCGGGCATGACCCGGCTCGCGATTATCGGAGGCGGCAGTTGGGGAACGGCGCTTGCCTGCGTGCTCGCGCCCCGTTTTGAGCAGGTCCGTCTGTGGGTCAAAGAGCCGGATCTGGCGGCGCGCATTGAAGCAACACGCGTCAACGATATCTTCCTGCCTGGCATACGGGTCCCGGATGGCGTGCGCGCCGGCACCTCCATCGAGTTGGCACTGAAGGACGCCGATATCGTCCTCGGCGTCATGCCATCTCATGCGGTGCGCCAGGTTTATTCGCAAATGCTGCCCTGGATGACGCCGCGCATGCCCATCGTGAGCGCGAGCAAAGGACTGGAATCGGGAACGCTTCTGCGCGTGTCGGAGGTGATTCGGGCAACTCTCGGGCCGGAGTATCGGACTGCGGTGCTTTCCGGTCCGACTTTCGCGCGCGAGGCCGCGACGGGAAGCCCTACGGCTCTCGTGATCGCTTCCGAAGACGCGAATCTGGTGCAGGAGATGCAAACCGCTTTCTCGGGGCCGACGTTTCGCGCTTATGGAAGTTGCGATCCGACCGGCGTGGAAATGGGCGGCGCGCTCAAGAACGTGATCGCCATCGGAGCCGGAATCTGCGACGGGCTTGGGCTGGGCCACAACGCGGTGGCGGCGCTGATTACGCGCGGTCTGGCGGAACTGACCCGGCTGGCCGTTGCGGTGGGAGCGAAACCGGAGACCATGTCGGGTCTGGCGGGTCTGGGCGATCTCGTCCTCACGTGCACGGGAGATCTGAGCCGGAACCGCCAGGTAGGCCTCAAGCTGGCGGCCGGGCTGGAACTTGGCCGGATTCTGAGCGACACTCCGATGGTTGCCGAAGGCGTGACCACCACATCGGCCGCGCTCCAGCTGGCCGCGCGGCACGGCGTGGACCTCCCCATCGCGGGAGAGATGCACGCCGTGTTGAATCAGGGGCGATCGCCGGAAGAGGCCATCCGGCGGCTGATGAGCCGGACGCTTCGAAATGAGGCAGGATAGAAGCGGCGCGCTTCAGGCCGCAGCGGCCTGGGAATCGGCCGAAGGACCGTACATTCCGGGAATGGCGATGTCGTTGAGCCGGAGATAGACACCCAACTGGCCCCTGTGGTGGATGATATGGCTCATCACCATGTGGCGAAGCACGCCGGCCTTTGGCATGGAGAACGCCGTATGCCCGCCGTGGATCAGGCTCCACGTCTTGCCCAGTTCCTCGTCGGTCGCGCCCGCAAGCGCTTCCCGCGCGCCCGCCACGTTGGCGGAAAACGTATCCATCAGTTCGCTTTTCGTCGCGGCTTTGAAGGGCTTCATGTCGGGCGTCAGTTCGAGCGAGTCCTGTTTGATGGTGAAGACCGCCCATTGCGGCATTTCGGCAATGTGGCTGGCGAGCCGGCCCATTGTCATCGATTTTTCGTGCGGCTTCCACCCGAACTTGTCTTCGGGCACGCATTCCAGAAGCTTGCGCGTGTTCGCCATCTCCTGATCGAATTCGGGTAGTAACATTTCGCTGATTGTCATTTATTGGCCTCGGTTCGCAAGAATATCACGAGTCTGGCGTGAGATGGGTAAAATGAAGACAGCATTACATGTCCAGGCAACCTGTCCGGGTTCAGATCTTCAATCAGAGCTATTCGCTGCTCGTCGACAGCGATCCGCGCGAGGTGCAGGAGATTGCGCACGAGATCGATGAACTGATGTTCTCCATATCGAGCCGCTCGTCGGGCGACTCGACACGGGTCGCGGTGCTCGCATGCCTTCACCTGGCGGACAAACTGCGAGCGGCGGAAAAGCGCCTGCAAATGTTCGAGGACAAATCGGACCGCATTGCCACGCTGCTCGAAGAAGCACTCGAAGAAGCCTGATTTCCGCGGATTCCCTGACACGGAGCCCAGCTCTCTTACCGGACCGATCCAGTCGTAATTTAAGCTGTTGACTCTAAACGGAACCGGGAGTAAGATGAGATTCAGGACTATAAAGGTCCACATTCCGTGCTCAAACTGACTAAAAAAGCGGATTACGGGTTGATCGCTTTGCGCCATCTGGCCTCGATCCCGGGCGCCACGGCAAGTACTAAGGATATTGCGGATGCTTATCATCTTCCCGTTCCATTGCTTGCGAAGGTGTTGCAACAGTTGACACGGGCCGGAATTCTGCGCTCCGCCGCGGGCACGAACGGCGGCTATAAACTGGCGCGCGACGCCCGCCGCATCAGCGCTCTCGAAGTGGTACGGGCAATCGATGGCCCGGTGATCCTGACCCACTGTTTTACCGAGCACGGAACGTGCGATCAATCGGAGAACTGCACCGTGCGCGAACCGTTGCGCCGGGTACATGAAGCAATTCTTGAGTTGTTGAACAAATTTACGATCACGGACCTGGCGGAATCGCCCGTCGTGAAATTGACACCGTTGCCCGCGCCACTGAATCCGGTGCTCAGCGGCAGGCATCCGGGACTGTAGCAGCGGTTTGCACCAGGAAGAAAAGCAGCGAAATGAAAACGCCCATTTATCTCGATAATCACGCGACGACGCAGATGGACCCCCGGGTTCTCGAAGCGATGTTGCCTTATTTCACAAAGTATTTCGGTAATGCCGCCAGCCGTAACCACGAGTTCGGATGGGTAGCCGAGCAGGCGGTGGAAAAAGCGCGCAAGCAGATTGCGGATCTCATCGGGGCATCTCCCCGCGAGATCATCTTCACGAGCGGCGCCACCGAATCGGATAACCTGGCCATCAAGGGTGTCGCCGAGATGTACGCCGAAAAAGGCAATCACATCATCACGGCCGCGACCGAGCACAAGGCCGTGCTCGATTGTTGCAAGAAACTCGAAAAACATGGCTATCGGGTCACTTATCTTCCGGTGAAGGGCGATGGGCTGGTCGATCTCGACATGCTCCGGGAGGCCATCACCGACAAGACGATTCTCGTGACCATCATGTACGCCAACAATGAGATCGGCGTGCTGCAGCCGGTGGCTGAAATCGGGAAAATCTGCCGTGAGAAGGGCGTTCTCTTCCACACCGATGGCGTGCAGGCGATCGGTAAGGTTCCAGTCGATGTGAACCGGGACAATATCGACCTGATGTCGATTACGGCGCATAAGCTTTACGGTCCCAAGGGCGTGGGCGCCCTTTATGTCCGCCGGAAGAATCCGCGCGTGCAGTTGACGGCTCAGATGGATGGCGGCGGGCATGAGCGCGGGATGCGGTCGGGCACCCTGAACGTGCCTGGAATCGTGGGGCTGGGCGAAGCCTGCGCGATTTGCCAGCGGGAAATGCCGGAGGAAACGAAGCGCCTCCGGTATCTGCGGGACAGGTTGAAAAGCAAGCTCGAAGCTGGCCTGGATGAGATTTATCTGAACGGCTCGTGGGAACATCGCCTGCCGCACAGCCTGAATCTGAGCTTTGCGTATGTGGAAGGCGAGTCGCTGCTGATGGGCATTAACGATGTCGCGGTGTCGAGCGGGTCGGCCTGTACGTCGGCGACGCTGGAGCCAAGTTATGTATTGAAGGCGCTCGGCCTGGGCGACGACATCGCCCACTCGTCCATCCGGTTCGGCATCGGGCGGTTCAACACGGAAGAAGAGATCGATTACGTGGCCGACAAGCTGATTAACGTGGTGCGCAAGCTGCGCGATCTTTCGCCGCTCTACGAGATGGCGAAAGAAGGCATCGACCTGAGCACGGTTTCCTGGGCTCACGATTAACGTTTTCACGACAGATTTTCAAGGAGATTGCAAAATGGCATATTCCGATAAAGTTCTCGATCACTACAACAATCCGCGGAACGTGGGTTCATTCGACAAGAGCGCCGAAAACGTCGGCACGGGCATGGTGGGCGCGCCGGAGTGCGGCGACGTGATGAAGCTGCAAATCAAAGTCAACGACGCGAGCGGCATTATCGAAGACGCGAAGTTCAAGACCTTTGGCTGCGGCAGCGCGATCGCCAGTTCTTCGCTTGCCACCGAATGGCTCAAGGGCAAGACAGTCGATCAGGCGCTCGAAATCAAAAACACGGATATCGTGAACGAACTCAGCCTGCCGCCCGTGAAGATTCACTGCTCGGTGCTGGCGGAGGATGCGATCAAGGCTGCCATCAGCGATTACCGCACGAAGCAGAGCAAGCGGGTTCCGGCCGGGCAGACGGTGGCGTAATGCCCGAAGCTGTTGAGCTGGACGCTGTTGAGCCGGAAAATGCCATTCACGTTACGCCGAAGGCGATCCTGAAGATCCGTCAGACCTTCGCGAAGATGGGCGTTCAGGGCGGTTTGCGCCTCGGCATCCTCGGCGGGGGCTGCACGGGCCTGAGCTATCAGTTCAAGTTCGATACCAAGCCGCGTCCCAACGATAACGTGTTCGATTACGATGGCGTGGAGATCTTTGTCGACCCTAAAAGCATTCTGTATCTCAAGGGTCTGACACTCGATTATCAGGAAACGCTGATGCAATCGGGGTTCGTGTTTGAAAACCCGAACGCCACGAAGAAGTGCGGTTGCGGAACGTCGTTTTCGGCCTGACCGGTAATGACTCGGAACTACTTCGAGTTCTTCGATCTCCCGCATCGTCTCGAGATCGACCTCAAGGACCTGGAAAAGCGCTTCTATGCGCTCAGCCGCAGACATCACCCGGATTTGCACGCCCGCAAGAGCGCTCCGGAGCGGGCTGAAGCCGAGGAAGCAACGGCCATTCTCAACGACGCTTACCGAACTCTGCGCGATCCCATTCAGCGCGCCGGATACCTGCTGAGACTCGAAGGCTTCGACGTCGGCGAACAGACCACGAAAGACGTTCCGCCGGAACTTCTCGAAGAGGTCTTTGAATTGAACATGGCTCTTGAAGATGCCGACGCGCCTCAGATCGAAGCGGCTTGTCAAAAATTCGAAGCCATGCGCGAAGAAATCGACACTCTGATCGAGCAGACGTTCGCGTGCTGGGATACCGGCCGGGATCGCGAGACGCTCGCCACGCTGCGAGGATTTTTAAATCGCCGCAAATACATCTCCAACCTCATCGCCAAAGCCAATGTTCCAGATCGAGTTTGAAAATCAAGGCACGGTAGTCGGGATCGATCTCGGCACCACCAACAGCCTGGTCGCTTATATGAACGTGACCGCTCCGGATGTCATCCCCGGGGAAGACGGTGACAAGCTGGTCCCGAGCGTCGTTTCCGTCGGTCCCGGCGGAGAAATCATCGTCGGCAACGCGGCCCGACAGGAGTTGATCGACCACCCGGACCGCACCATCTATTCCGTCAAGCGGCTGATGGGGCACGGGATCGCGGACGTGCGGGATGAACTGAAGCTCTTTCCGTTTCAGATTGCGGAAGACAGCGAGTCCGTCATCCGGGTGAAGCTCGGCGACAAGACGTTCACGCCTCCCGAAGTCTCGGCGTTCATCCTGCGCCAGCTGAAAAAGAACGCCGAAGCCGCGCTGGGCGAGCCTGTAACAAAAGCCGTCATTACGGTTCCCGCATACTTCAACGACGCGCAAAGACAAGCCACGCGGGATGCCGGGCGCCTTGCCGGTCTCGAAGTGCTGCGCCTGGTGAATGAGCCCACCGCCGCTGCGCTCGCCTACGGGCTCGACAAACGCCAGGAAGGCATCATCGCCGTTTACGATCTGGGCGGAGGCACGTTCGATATTTCGATCCTCAAGCTGCAGGAGGGCATTTTCGAAGTCCTCGCGACCAATGGCGATACTCACCTGGGCGGCGACGACATCGACAACCGCCTGCTCCGGATTGCCCTCGAAGACCTGCAATCGGAGTGGGGTGAAGACCTTTCCCACATTGGCGAAGCGGTGCAGACGCTGCGGCGCGACGTGATTCGCGCCAAAGAGTCGCTCTCATTTCTGCCCGTCGCGCACATTGAATTCGAGTGGCACGGCAAGCATTACCACCGCGAGATCGCGCGCGAACTCTTCGAAGGCCTGATTAAAGACATCGTCGAACGCACTCTCGGCCCCTGCCGGAACTGCATGAAGGACGCCGGTGTCACGCCGGAGCAGATCGACGAAGTGGTCATGGTGGGCGGTTCCACGCGCATCCCGATGGTGCGCGGCGCGGTCGAGGTCCTGTTCCGCGCCAAACCGCACACGGAGCTGAATCCCGACGAAGTGGTCGCCCTGGGAGCGGCCGTGCAGGCTGGAATTCTGTCGGGCACGGTCGAGAACCAACTGCTGCTCGACGTGACTCCGCTCTCGCTCGGGATCGAGATTTATGGCGGCGTAGTGTCGAAGATCATTCATCGCAACTCCACCATTCCCGCCAGCGCAAGCGAGTCCTTTACCACCGGCGTGGACGGACAGACCAACGTGCTCATTCACGTGGTGCAGGGCGAACGCGAACTGGCGAAGGATTGCCGCAGCCTCGCGCGTTTCGATCTGAAAGACATTCCGCCAATGCCCGCGGGTATGGCCCGGATCGAAGTGCGTTTCCTGATCGACGCCAATGGCATTCTGAACGTGACCGCGCGCGATGCCCGCACCGGCAAAGAGCATTCGGTGGACGTTACGCCCTCGCACGGGCTCACGCTGGAGCAGGTGGAAGCGATGTATCAGGCTTCGATCGATCACGCGGAAGAGGATCTGGAGGCCGCGCAAGTGGCGCAGGCGCGCGTGGAAGCGGACAGGATTCTGCTGGCAATCGACAAGGCCCGGCGCAATGATGCATGGTCCGGGCTTGCCACTGAAGAGCGCCGGCAAATCGAAGATGCCATCCGGCAGTTGCAGAGTGTTTACCACACTGACGATCATCATGCGATAGCCGCGAAGATCGATGTTCTGAACCAGTCTACCCATCACCTCGCCGAGAACATGATGAATACCGCGGTCAGTTCAGCGCTCAAAGGCACAAAAATTTAAGACGCAGTCAGCGGACCTTCACCATAACGGTCTGGCCGGTGGAATGCCCCGCCCCGTCTTCCGCAACCAGCTTGTATTCGGTATTCCTGAGCGGCGAGACCTCGAAACAACGGCCCATGGCCGGCCATACTTCCCTGACCGGGGGCTCCAGCCGGACCGTCTTCGCGCCCGTGACGCCATAACAGATCGATGTCCGGCCGCCGCGCGCAATCGCGCCTGGCGCCGCATAGAAACTCACGATCCTGAGATCGCCGCCGCCGAATCTCTCTATCGTCTGACGCGCATGCTCCGTTTCCCGGTCGGCGCTCGCCCGTGCCGCCTCCCGGTTGCCGCTCCAGCGCGAGTAGAAAATTGACCCGTCGTAGATCGCGCCGGCGAGGATCAGAATGCCCAGAAACGGCATGATCCGGCGCAGCATCGCAAAAGGCTTGCGAGGTTCGTCCATAACCCAAATCGTAACGCGCCGCGGTCACCGGATTAAATTCCGGATCAGCCCCAGCAGTTCTTCGCGGTTTTCAATGACGGTGCGTACCTCCAGCCAGTAGAGTTTGAGCGGTTCGATCATAGCCGGGTAATCCTGGGGCAGATTGACGGCATCTTTCGCGGTCGTCAGAAGCATCCCGGCTCCCATATCGATGGCGTGCCTCGCGAGCAGCCGAATCTCGGCGGGCGTGTACTGGTGGTGGTCTCTATATTCGTAGGTGGCAAGCGGCACGATCCCGCTTCGGGTCAGCGTTCGCCAAAAGGCGCGGGGATTTCCCAACCCGCAGAATGCGATCGCACGCGTTTCAGGAAGCTGCAGAGGCCCGTCGGCGGAACACCATCGATCCGCCACGGTCCGCGCATGGAAGACCGGCGCAGCGGCGTTATAGCGCCGCAGCACCGATTCGATCGCCTTCGTATTGTGCGCCTCGCCTGCACGCGTGATGAGGAACGCGCTGGCCCGTGCCAACCCCTCCAGCGGCTCCCGCAAACGGCCGAGGGGGAGCAGATGACCACCGCCAAAAGGGTGCAGGCCATCGATCAGCACAAGGTCGAAGTCGCGATGCAGTTGCACATGCTGGAAGCCATCGTCGAGAAACAGGATCCGCACATCGGCGTCTGCGAGCAATTGCAGGCCTACGGTAAAGCGGTCGGGGCCAATGCCGATGGGGACCCTGGCTGCGCGCAGGCAAAGCTGAGCTTCATCGCCCGTAACGGACACCGGCCACTTCTCGTTCTCGTCCAGCAGCAGGACGTTGTCCCGAGTGCCTCGCCCGTGCCCGCGCGTCAACAGGCCTGCCTTCGCATCGCGGAAATCGCGCAGAAGTTCGATGGTCACGGGCGTTTTCCCCGTGCCTCCGGCGGTGATGTTCCCGACGCTTACAACGGGCACGGGCAGACTGGCCACGCGCCGCCGTTTACGGCGAAGATCCACGGCGCTGCCCGCCCGCCAGAGGCGCGACAGGAGCCGGAGAACTGCGTAAGCCGGTTGCGGCTGGCGCTCGCGGGGATAACACGATTCGTAGAGACGAAGGACCGCATCGGCCGAGACCGCGGCGGCGCCCCGTTTGGCTTTCGCCGCCGCGCGCGCGCGCTCGCCAAGCGCCGGTTCCGCGGCCGCCACTAAAACCGCGGCCGCCAGTTGTTCGCCCGATTCGATTCGCAGAACCGCGCGATGCTTCTCGAAATGCTCCACGATGTCGCGGAAGTTCTCCATGTGAGGGCCCACGATGACGGGCTTGCCGAAGATCGCCGGTTCCAGAATGTTATGCCCACCGCGGGCAACCAGCGTTCCTCCCATGAATACGACCGTGGCCCAGGGGAACAGGCCGCTCAGTTCCCCGATGGAATCGAGCAAAAGCACGTCGGCCGCGGGATCTTCGAGCGCGCCGCAGCGTGTCCAGCGCAGTCCGGATTGTGCCAGAAGACGTGCGGCATCTTCAAATCGCTCCGGCTTGCGGGGCGCGACGATCGAACGCCAGCCCGGGAGCTTTCGCTGCGCCGCGATGACAAAATCCTCTTCGGCGGCAACATCGTCCGCTGAGGTGCTGGCCGCAATCCAGAGGGAGCGCTCGCGATCCGCTTCAATGAACCGCAGCGCCGGCGAATCTGGATCCGCGACGCTCGCCGCGAAATCGTATTTCAGGTTTCCGCCTGTCGCGACGGTGTCAGGGTCTGCCCCGGCGGCTTCGAATCGCGCCTTCATGTCCTCCGATTGCACCAGAATTCCGTCGCACAATGCGAGCACCGGCGAAAAGAGCGGCGCGAACCGCCGATAGCGGGGGAGCGCACGGTCGGAGATGCGTCCGTTGACCAGGATCAACCCGCACCCGAGCCGCTTCGTTTCCCGAAAGAGATTGGGCCAGATTTCGGTTTCGAGAACCACCACCACCGTGGGCCGCAATCGGCGCAGCACTCGCCGCACGGACCACACGAAATCGAAGGGAGCGAAGAACACTCCATCGGCCAGCCCCGAAAGCCGCCTTTCCGCGGTTTCCCGGCCCGCAAGCGTTGCCGTACTGACAAAAATGGGAGTGCCCGGCGTGCGTTTGCGCACTTCCTCAATCAAAGGAATCGCCGCGAGGATTTCACCTACAGAGACTGCGTGGAACCAGATGGACGCCGCAACAGTCTGTTGCCAGGCAGGCGGCAGTTCTCCACAGCGCTGACGGAGAGTGGCGAAATATCGGGGATTCCGCAGTCCGCGCAGGACAAGATAAACTAAGATAACCGGTGAAGCAAGCGCCTGCAAAACGCGGTAGAGGAGAAAGATCGCTTTGCGTTTCAATGGTTTAAGATCGCCGCTGCTCCTGTTTTTGAGTATAGCGGCTACAAGTCTGACAGCTGGCGGCGACAAGCCGAAATTTGAGGTCAAACCCGTGATGGCATACGCCCACCGGCAAACCAGCGAGAACGTCACGATCGCGGCCGAACCGATGGAAACCGACGAGCAGACGCGCGATGCGTTCGGTAAAGTCAATCCCTGGCGGTATGGCATTTTGCCGGTATTGATCGTCATCCGGAACGACGGGCCGGACGCCATTCGGGTCGACCGCATGCAGTTCGCGTACACGTTTCCCGACGGGACGCGGGTCGAGGCAACTCCGGCGCGGGACGTGCGCTTTATTCACGGCACCACGGCGCCGAAAGGGCTCTCCGGCCCCACTGGTGGCATACGTCTCTCGCGTGCACCGAAGAACCCTCTGGCTGAGTGGGAGATCGAGGGCCGTGCGTTCGCCGCCAAAATGGTCCCGGCCGGGCAGTCAGCCAGCGGCTTCGCCTATTTCCAGGTTTCGCAATCGAGCGCTGCCGCGTCGGTTTATATCACGGGCCTCGATAACGCGGTCAGTGGCAAAGAGCTGTACTTTTTCGAAATCCCCATGTCGTGAAAGTAACGCCGGGAAAGTAACGCCGGGAAAGTAAGTCATTCCGCCGCGGCCTGCGCGAGCGCCTCCACCACGGCAATGTTTGGCAGCAGATCCGGTGGCAAATCGTGCCTGGCCTGAAGGTAAGCCGGGCTGTTGTATGAGATCCAGACCTTGCCTTCGCTATCCTCCGCAACCAGAATCTTGAGTGGCAAATCGATGGCGACACCCGGTGAAGCAACCATGAGTGGAGTGCCCGCTTTGGGATGTCCAAAGATCAGAAGCCTGGTCGGCAGCATGCGCAGCCCCACCTTCTCCGCCTCGCCGCCGTGATCGACCAGCGCGAACAACTTCACTCCCCGGGTGCGGAAAATTTCCTGAAGTTTTTGAACCGTTTCATCCACGGAGTGTGCACTCTGCCGGGAGACGATACCGGCTTCCGCATTCGATTTCATTGTTTTCTCCTGTCCTGCATCCGAACATGAACCGCATCGCTCAAAGAGGCAAGGGGATGGATGAGCGATCCAGCCAGACTACTACTCGACCACGATTACGCTTTTCTCTTTCTTGCGGTGGCCGCGGAACAGATCGGCTTGCCGATACCGGCGATCCCTGTCCTTATCATGGTGGGCGCGCTGGCGGGTTTCAATCTTTTGCATTTCCTCGCGGTTCTCGCGCTGGCAATTGCGGCGTGCCTGATCGCCGATTCCATCTGGTACTTACTGGGGAAACGGCGCGGCGGCGCCATTCTGGGGCTTCTTTGCCGAATCTCGCTCGAACCGGATACGTGCGTCTCGAACATGCATTCCTCTTACGCTCGCTACGGCGCCAGATCGCTTCTATTCGCAAAATTCGTGCCAGCCCTTGGTATGCTGGCGCCTCCCATGGCGGGTGCGGTGCATCTGGCTCCCTGGAAATTCCTCGCCCTCGACACCGGCGGCGCACTGGCCTGGTCCGGTGCATACCTCGCGCTCGGATGGATCTTTCGCGCGCAACTGGAGAACCTGTTTGCCATTCTGGCGAGATTTGGCGCCTCGCTCGCGATTCTGATTGCGGCCGCGCTGGCACTCTACATCGGCTTCAAATACCTCCAGCGCCGGCGCGTCTATCGCGCGCTGCGAATCGCCCGTATTTCGGCAATCGATCTCAGACAGAAGATGGATGCCGGCGAGAAACTGGCCATCGTGGACCTTCGCAATCCGATCGAATGGCGCGAAGGCTGGATCCCGGGATCGCTCCACGTCGCGGCCGGGAACCTGGATTCTTTGATCCCTGCCATCGCCGGGACCGAGGTCATCCTCTATTGCTCTTGCCCCAACGAGGCCGGAAGCGCCCGCGCCGCTCTGCGATTGAAGAGGCGCGGCGTGCGCTCCGTCCGGCCGCTCGATGGTGGCTTCGCGCGCTGGATGGAACTGGGCTTTCCAATCACAACCGCGACTTCCGTTTAAGGCCGAATACCGGCGCAGGCCAGTCTCAAACTTTCTGCTAAGCTTAAGACAGCAGCTTCGGCGCTACACGTGCGCTTCCCTTCCCTCGACCAAAATCTCGCGCAGCGGCCCGAGCCTGGCAAGATTCAGCTCCGGGACGATCTGAGCTTTGCGTCTACCAAGATGGCCGTATTTCAGTACGTGGCTGTCCCGATTTTTTTGTTTCCGGTGACAGGCTTCTGGGAACTGCAAATCAAGAGCCCGGATTGCTACAACGAGCAGGCCGAACGTAACCGCATCAAGTCGCTCCCCATCGTTGCTCTCCGCGGCAAGATCCTCGATCGGGACGACCGTGTCATCGTGGGCAACCATTCCACATGGTCGGCGGCGGGTGGACAGGATGGTCGCGTCTTCCATCCGCCGGGCGCCCACTTTCTGGGCGGCACCCCGCAAAACCATGAACCCAGTGCCGCGGATGTGGGAACTTCGTCATTTCCTCGGCGCTTTTCGGGCGCGCGCCCTTACTCAGCCGGTGTTACAGCAAAGTCGAAGATCTGTGCTGCGCCTGCCGCGCCTGCGCCGAAAGCCCCTACGTTCATTTCCGAGACGAGGAAGCAATACTCCCCAGGTAGCATTGGACCGGCCAATGTGACCTTATAAAGACCGCTGCGGATACGATCGGACTTAAACGTGATCATGGCTTTCTGATCGGTTCCACTTGAAGAACCGAATGCGCCGAACTTCCCAATACTTGTCTCGCGACTTGATTTGGTAACGTCGAGTTTCACCAGCGCAAATTGATTGGGATTGGAAATCGATCCGGCCCCGAATCCGCCCTTACCTAAACCAGCAGCCTTGTCTTCAAAATAGAAATAGAAAACAGGCATCGAATCCGGGGTCCGGATGCTGGCATGGTCACCCGGAATTACAGCCTTCATATTCGCCTTCTTGATTCCGTAGGTGAGTGCCGAGCCCAGGATGCCACCTGTCTTCGACCCTTGGTAGGCCGCCTGTTCAAGAACAGTCAATTTGTAATCTCCGCTTCGATCCTTGGCGTACAAATAGATGCCAGAATCATGAGGAGCCATTGGATCGTTTGGATTACCTGCGGAAACGGTTCCCGCAGCGGGAGTTGCGCCGCTCGCTTTACCAGCGCCTACCCCGTTGCCGCCTTTCTCTATCATGGCCGACACAACCCGATCCGGCACTGCTGCGGATTTCAAGTCGATGAGTTTTTCTGGAGTAACCGTGTATTTGCCCGGTTGTGTACGTACCATGCTCAGAATAATGCCTTCCGACAGACCGGCCTTCACCATCTTCACAACGGAATCGTTTGTGAGCGTTTCTTGCGCATTACCCAAGCAGCAAATTACAATCGCAATTACGACTGTTCGCCAGCAATTCATTCGTATCGATCTCCTGCAACTCTGTTCGGCTGCTAGTCTACCAAAGTTTCACCCCATCAGCGAAGATTTTTCGTGTTTTCGCCTTTCTTCGCGGGTGTCTTGCGACATTCTTGTCCAAATAGAGCGGCGCGCGACCTATTCGGGTACTATCAGTGCATATTCGCGCTCTGCAGCCTTGCCTTGACCTGATCTCGTTCGATCTCGGCCGGGATGTTCCTGGAAACCAGCGAGTTGAACTCCCGCACTTTAACGCTACTTGTGGTCCCACTTGCCGAACGCTTCTGGAGAATCGGATGGCGATGTTGTCATCGCCTCAGTCGATCTCAGAAACGGTACCAGTAAATGTCGCCGTTAGAGTCCGCGCAGTAGTCGTAAAGTTGATGGTGCCGTTAACTGCAGCCCCCGCCCCGGTAGTGCTGAGAGTGAGCGTCATTGTTCCCGAGACGATCGGTTCGGTATTGAAGTTGCGGCTAAGGTTGGTGTAGCTACTGCCGTTAGCTGGTCCCGAATATGTGATCGTGTTGCCGGATGCACTCGATTTTTGGAAAGTAATCCCCAGGACGACAGTGGGCGTGTCTAACTGGCTGGTAACCGACCCGAAGTAGTCGCCCGTAAATTGGAAATACTCGGTGAGTACCTGGACGTGCACTGTTTGCCCGTCCACGGCGAGGTTTCCGTCGACGGTGTAGGCCCCCGATGTCCAGGGCGAGGCCGCCTGTACCTGCGTCACGAGGACCGTTGAACTCGTTGCCAGGGAATTATTCGACTCGTTGCTTTCGGCCACCTGGTTCAAGTAGTCTGCGATCGCGCCGCCCCAGTATGTGCCCGCACTCAGCGACCCCGGAACTGTCAGCGACACCGAACAAGTTGTGCTCGCCCCCGCCGCCAGACTGTTGACGTTGCATGTCCCCACCAGCGTGTCTCCGGTGGTGATTGTAGAATCGGTCGAGTAATACAGACCCACCAGGAACGTCCCAGCAGTAGCCGTGCCGTTATTCTGCACGATCGCTGCAAAGGTTTGCGTACTGCCGGCCGTCGCCGAGTTCGGAAAAGTCACTCTCGTAACGACCAAGTCCGGCGAGGTCTGGGCGGGTGGATTGACCGTCAGACTCGCGGTTTGGGATGACGGACCGAGATTCGCAGTGATGGTGATCGTTTCGCTGGCAGTGACCGCGCTGGTAGTGACGATAAACCCGACGGCCGACGTGCCCGCCGCCAGGCTAACACTCGCAGGAACGCTGGCCGCGCTCCCACTGCTTTGCAGGGCTACAACCGCGCCGCCTGATGGTGCGGGGCTTGACAGTCGCACGACACCAACTGCGCTAAATCCGCCTATGACCGTCGTGGGTGACAACGAGAGGCTCGATAGAGAGACTGGTACCGGGTTTATAGTGAGCGATGCGGTCTGGGAGGCTCCATTGTACGTAGCGGTGACGGTCACGGTCTGGCTCGACGTCACGGAACTTGTGGCGACGATGAAGGTCACAGAGGCCAAGCCTGCTGGAATAGTCACGGAGGTTGGCACGGAGGCGGAATTTCCACTGCTGCGCAATGTGGCCACCGCCCCACCGCTTGGAGCGGGGCCGGATAGCTGTATAGTCCCGGTGACCATAGCGCCACCCGTAATCGCAGAACTCGATAATGTCAGGCTGCTGAGTACAGCGACTGGAGCGGTCGCGGCGACCGAGATCAGTAGACCCGACTGGGCCGAGACTCCGCCTGCCTTAACCGAGAGAGGTTGATCTCCAGCCGGGACGGCTGGGACAGTTACGTTCAGTTGATACAATCCCGCGCCGACCAATCCGGAAAACAAGACGGTGGCGTCAGATCCTCCGATGGTTATCGACACCGGATCGATGACCGGAGCCGCGCCGGAGTAAATCACGCCGGTCTGAACGGGCGGATTTGTAGGACCGAACGCTGTGCCGTATAACAGGAGGATTTCGCCGGGAAGGGCGGGCCGAGTGACAAACGGGGAGACATAGAGTCCCACGGGGCCCAGATAGTCGACTCCCCCATCGGTCCGGGCGATTAGCGCTGCTGGGTACCTGCCCCCTCCCTGGCCAAATGTGAACAATGCCGGGGAACTTCGACTCACATCGGCAGAAAACGAATTGCTCTTGCCCAAACTATTGCTTACAACTACGTCGACCGGCCCCGTCTTGCCAGTGGCTGGCACTTGCAGATTAATCTGAGTGGGACTGATATAGAAGATCGCAGCCGGTAGCCCGTCTACCGTCACACTGACGCCGTCAAGCGATGTGGGCAGGGTTCCATTAACAAAGTCATCCGAGCCCCAGGTTCGAGTGGTGGCGGAGAGACCAGACCCGAAGATCGCAGTCCACGAACCGTCCTGAATTCCCGGAACATAATCGGCGCCGTTTACGACGCCGCTGATCGCCGGCCCGCCGGACGCCGGGCCGGACAAGATCGTAGTTGCGTCGAGGGCGGTAGCTGCTGTTGAGCCGCCGCCGGACACGGTCACCTGATTGGTCAGCTGCGCGGGCGCCGTTGATGCGACATCCACGGTCGCAGTAATATCTGGATAGTTGCCTCCCGGGTTGAGGACATCGCTCCGGGTGCAGGTGTTGCCTGAGCAGTTCCACCCTGTTCCCGACATCGAAGTCAGCGTTAGACCGGTGGGGATCGTCTCAGTGACGGTGATCGTGCCAAGGGTCGCACCGCTTGACACGCCGTTCGACACCGTCACCGTGTAGATTGCTCCGTTTTGTCCCTGCGTAAGGTTGCCAGTGTGCGTCTTGGCGATGCTTAAAAGGCTTGTTGCGGAAGGCTGGAGAAGACGAACGGCATTTTCTTCGCTGTCGGACACGTAGATGTCGCCGGTACTGTCCACAGCTACGCCAGACGGCGAGTACAGTTGGGCGCTGGTCGCTGGCCCACCATCGCCCGAGTAGCCAGAGGTGCCGTTCCCCGCTATCGTGGTGATGATTCCGCTGGGCGAGACTTTGCGAACTCGAGAGTTGTGTTGATCCGCAATGTAGAGATTGCCGCCACTGTCCACGGCCACTCCAGCGGGGAGGTACAGTTGGGCGCTGGTCGCTGGGCCGCCATCGCCTGAGTAACCCAAGGCGCCAGTCCCTGCTACCGTGGTGATGACCCCGCCGGGCGACACTTTGCGGATCCGGAAGTTGTATTGATCAGCGATGTAGAGGTTGCCGACACTGTCTACGGCCACGCCGGTCGGGCTGGCCAGTTGAGCGTTGCTCGCTGGACCGCCATCGCCCGAGTAACCTGAGGTGCCGCTCCCCGCCACGGTGGTGATGATCCCGCTGGACGAGACTTCGCGGACTCGGTTGTTGATACTGTCCGAGATGTAGAGGCTGCCACCGCTATCCACGGCTACGCTCCAGGGAAACAGTTGGGCGCTGGTCGCGGGTCCGCCATCGCCACCGTTTCCGCCACCGGCTACGGTGCTGATGATCCCGCTGGGCAAAACCTTGCGAACTCGGCTGTTGCCATCATCCGCAATATAGAGGTTGCCGGTGCTGTCTACGGCCACGCCGGTCGGGCCGCCGAGAAACGCGCTGGTGGCTGGGCCGCCATCGCCCAATCCGCCGTTTCCACCACCGGCCACGGTAGTGATGATCCCGCTGGGCGAGACCTTGCGAACCCTAGCGTTTTCAATGTCAGCTATGTAGATGTCACCGCCGTTGCCTACGGTGACACCGTTCGGAGTCGCCAGTGGAGCACTGGTCGCCGGCCCATCATCGCCGGAGTAGGAACCCCGGTTACGATTGCCGGCTACCGTGGTGATAATCCCGTCCGATGAAACCCTGCGAACCGAGTTGTCTTGCCCGTCCGCAATGTAGAGGTTTGCGCCGCTGTCTATGGCTACCCCGTACGGGATGAAGCTGGCGCTGGTTGCCGCCCCACCATCGCCACCGTTTCCAGCACCACTGGCCACTGTGACGATGATCCCGCCCGGTGAAACTTTGCGAACCAGGAAGTTACCTGTGTCCGAAATATAAAGGTTGCCAGTGCTATCCACGGCCACGCCAGACGGGTAGCTAAGTTGAGCACCGGTCGCTGGCCCGCCATCGCCCGAATAGCCGCCCGTGCCGGTTCCCGCAAGAGTGGTGATGATTCCGCTGGACGAGACTTCGCGGACTCGCGAGTTGCTTGAGTCCGCGATGTAGAGGTTGCCGACGCCATCTACGGCTACTCCCAAGCCTAGGTAGCCCAGCTGGGCGCTGGTCGCTGGTCCACCATCTCCCGAATAGCCAGAGGGCGTGCCGTTCCCCGCAACAGTGGTGATGATTCCGTTGCCTGAGACTTTGCGAACTCGCGAGTTGTTAGAGTCCCCGATATAGAGGTTGCCAGCGCTATCTACGGCCACGCCAGACGGGTAGTTAAGTTGAGCGCTGGTCGCTGGCCCGCCATCGCCCGAATAGCCGAATGCGCCATTTCCGGCCACAGTCGTGACGATCCCGTCGGAGGAGACTTTGCGAACTCGGGAGTTGCTTAAGTCCGCGATATAGAGGTTCCCGGCGTTGTCTACGGCCACGCCTTCCGGGTAGTTCAGTTGGGCGCCCGTCGCTGACCCGCCGTCGCCGGAGTAGCCGGGGCGGCCATTCCCAGCGACGCGCGTCAGGATGCCGCTCGGACCGAGCTTGAAAACGCAATGGAGGCTGGTGAAGTACACATTACCTGCGGCATCACTCGAAACGCCGAATGGCCGCCCGATCGAAGCATTCACTGCTGCAATCGGCGTGGGCGGCGGCGCGCCGCCTGCGACGGTCGAGATTACATACTGCTGGGCGAGGCCGACGCCGCTCAGCAGGAGCCCCAACGCTATGCGAGCCGACTGCATATAAGACTTCCCTTGGTCGAGATTAACAGAGTCCAGCCGACATTGCGTACCGCTTTTCCTTTTCTGCTAATCTTAAAGCAGCTTCGGCGCTACACGTGCGCTTCCCTTCCCTCGATCAAAATCTCGCACAACGGCCCGAGCCTGGCAAGATTCAGCTCCGGGACGATCCGAGCTTTGCCTCCACCAAGATGGCCGTATTTCAGTACGTGGCGGTCGCGGTCTTTTTGTTTCTGGTGACAGGCTTCTGGGAACTGCAAATCAAGAGTCCGGATTTCTACAACGAGCAGGCCGAGCGTAACCGCATCAAGTCGCTCCCCATCGTTGCCCCCCGCGGAAAGATACTCGATCGGGACGGCCGGGTCATCGTGGGCAACCATTCCACCTGGACCCTGATCCTCTCGCGCGAAAACCTCAAGCGGGAACACTTGCGGGACATTGCGGACGGTTTGCAACTCGACTACGACGATCTGGTCCGTAAAGTGGATCGATTCAGCCGCCGCCCGAAATACGAACCCATCATTATCAAGGAAGAGCTGACACCCTCCGATCTGGCTTTCGTCGAAGCGCATCGCGATCAGGAAACGTTTCCCGAGATGGAACTGATCGAGTCGCAGCGGAGGCTTTATCCGGAAAACGGCATTCTCGCGCATGTGATCGGCTACACCGGGGAAATCAGCGAATCCGAGCTGGACATTGCCGATTACGCCAAATACAACCAGGGGCAGATCATCGGCAAGACAGGTATCGAGAAGCAGTATAACGACACCCTGATGGGCGTCGATGGCGAGCGCCAGTCGGTGGTCGATAATCGCGGCAGAGAACGGGAAGTCCTCGGCATTAAAGAGGCTATACCGGGCAAAAACATTCAGCTCAGCATCGATCTCGATCTGCAGGTGGTGGCGGAACTGGCGCTGCAGGGAAAACGCGGCGCGGTGGTGGCGCTCGATCCGCGCAACGGTGAAATCCTGGCGATGGCCTCGCAGCCAACCTTCGATCCGAACAAGTTCGCGGTGCGCATCAAGTCGAAGGACTGGAAGGAATTGACCAGCGACCCCGGCAATCCTCTGCTGAACCGGGCCATCCAGGCACAGTGGGCGCCAGGTTCCACGTTCAAACCGATTGTGGCGCTGGCGGGTCTCGAGAGCGGGAAGATCGACGAAAACACGATGTTCCACTGTGCGGGAGGCGCCAGTTACTACGGACATTTCTATAAGTGCCTTGAGGTGCATGGAGACGTTACTCTCCACAAGGGCATCGTTCAATCCTGCGATGCGTATTTTTACGGCGTTGGAAATAAGACGGGGATCGACAATATCGCTTTCTACGCGCATCAGGTAGGATATGGGGCCAAAACCGGCATCGATCTTCCGGGTGAAGCCACCGGAATCGTGCCTTCCCCGCAGTGGCAGATGCAGAATTACCGCCAGAAATGGTATCTGGGCCAGACAATCTCCGTGTCGATCGGCCAGGGCCAGACTACCGTCACGCCCCTGCAACTGGCGCGCGCGATCGGCGGAATTGCGATGGGCGGAGTCTGGCATACCCCCCACCTGCTGCTATCGGCCACCCGGGTTGAGCACCCTCACGTGTGGGCGCTCAACCCCGAAAACGTGAAAGAGGTGGTCGACGGGATGTATGGCGTCGTAAACGAGGGTGGCGGCACCGGTGGCAGGGCGAGGCTTCCAGGCGTGGAGGTTTGCGGAAAAACCGGAACCGCGCAGGTCGCGTCGGCGGACTATGAGAGAGCACACAGGGACGTTAAAGATAACGCCTGGTTTGTCGCCTACGCACCGTGCTACAACCCCGAGATCGTGGTTTCGGTCCTCTGGGAGAATTCCGGAGTCCAGGGTGCGTACGCCGCGCCCACCGCGCGCGACGTAATCAAGGCTTACTTCGATAAGAAAGCGCGTCTGGCCGAGCAGGAAGCCGCCCGGCGGAAACACAGCCCCGCGACCGCGCTGGTCTCGGCGTTATTGCCCACGCTTGCCGGCAAGCCGAAATGAACGTTTAACCGGTCTTTTCTCTCAACCATGTTTCAATTCGCCGGAATCAAAGACTTCGACTGGACGATGTTCTTCATCGTCATGGTGATCTGCGGGCTGGGCGTTCTGCAGATTTTCAGCGCCACGCACGATACCGTGTGGCAGGGCTCGTGGTGGAAGCAGCTGGTCTTCATCGCCGCCGGGATTATCCTCATGTGGATCGTGGCCAATATCGATTACCACGCGCTGATGAACCATGTTTACCCCCTTTATTTCGCTTCCATCGGCCTGCTGATCGCGGTGCTCCTGGTGGGAAAGCGGGCGTTCGGCTCCACCCGCTGGATCGCTCTGCCGGGCGGCGTTCACCTGCAGGTTTCCGAGTTCGCCAAAATCGTCGTCGTTCTGCTGCTGGCGCGCGTGCTCACGGAACTCAGGACCGAGGTGCTGGAGTTGCGCGATCTGTTGAGGCTGACCGGACTGATCCTGGTCCCGATGGCCCTCATCGCGAAGGAACCGGATCTCGGCACCGCCCTGACTTATCTCCCGATTCTCGTGGTCGGCATCTTCCTGGCAGGAATGCCGTGGAAATACTGGCTGGCCATCGCCGCGGTCGCGCTGATCGTTGTGCCGATTGGGTTTGCTTCGATGCAGGCGTATCAAAAAGCCCGGATCGTGAGCTTCCTCGATCCCGAGCGCGATCCCCAGGGGACAGGCTATCAGCTGATTCAATCGAAAATCGCCGTCGGCGCCGGAGGAACCTGGGGCAAGGGCGTGACAAAAGGCAGCCAGACCCAGTTGCGCTTCCTTCCCGTGCCGCATACGGACTTTATTTTCTCGGCGTTCGCCGAAGAGCATGGCTTTATCGGCGTCATGCTGGTGTTGATTCTTTACTTCGTTTTGCTCATGCAGATTGTGACGAATGCGCAGACCGCGCCGGACCGCGCGGGTATGTATATTTGTATGGGTGTCGGGGCGCTGCTGTTATTTCATATACTGGTGAATGTTGGAATGGTGGTGGGGCGGATGCCGGTTACCGGAATACCGCTGCCGCTGATGAGCTATGGCGGGTCGAGCATCTGGTCCACGTTTCTGATGCTGGGTCTGGTGAATAGTGTCAGAGTTCGCAGGTTTGTGAACTGAGTTTTGCGTAAAACGGATTTATTGTCAGCGAGTTGTGCAGGACGGACGGGAGGGGACGGCGGCGTTTCCAGAGTCCGGTTGCAGTACAGTCAGGGTTTTTAAATTTGAAGTTGGGAGCCATGGAGATTCTCGGATCTGGCATTGAGGGCCTGAGCAGGCTCGTTGCCTGTTACCGAACAAGAGCGGTTTCCCAGGGGCCGATGCCGGGTGTCGAGCGGTAGCTTGCATGTACTCCACCCTCCGGCCGGCGTGAGAAGTTTTTGGTTTTCCGGTCGTGCCAGGGCTGCCACGTGGCGGCTTTCACGATCCTTACGCGGGGCACAGCACTTTTTCGGGTCCAGATTCTCACCGGTACGAGTTCTTCGCGGAACCCCAACGGGAGAGATGCATGTCCAAAGAGCTTATTGTCTCCTCGGGACGCCATGAAACCAGAGTGGCGATTCTCGAAGACGACCAGGTCGTGGAACTGTTCCACGAACGAGAAAAAGAATACTCCTTAGCCGGAAGTATCCACAAAGGCCGAGTCACCCGCGTATTGCCGGGAATGCAGTCCGCATTCGTCGATATCGGGCTCGATCGCGACGCTTTTCTGTACGTTTCCGATTTTTTTGAGGATAACGACGAGTACGATGCGGTAGTCAGCACCGTCGAGGAAAAGGTCCTCAAGATGGAAAAGGGCGGCGGTGGCGTCAATGGCGCTTCCGAAAGGCCCGAGCCCGTGCGGCAGGCGCTGCCGTTACCCGCAGTAGAATCGCCGGGCGACCCGGAAGTAGCGGAGGCGCCGATCCTCTCGCCTTCGGCAGGCGCACAGAAGCAGGAAACGAGCCGCGAAGGCCGTCCCGACCGGGGCAGCGATAACCGTGGCGGCGACAAGGGTGGAGATCGTGGCGGACGCGGACGGCGCGGACGACGACGACGCGGCGGCCGGACCAGCGGTTTGCCCGATTCGAAGTTTTTCTCGCCCGGTTCGGAAACGGCAGCCGCGCCACAGGATGAGGTTGATGTGGCTGTTGAACCGGAGCCTGTGGAAGAACCTGTAAAAGCGGCGCCGGAGACATTTTCGCCGTTTGCGCGCACGACGCGCTCGGGCGATGACTTTATGGTCCTCCCCGGCGAGTCTCTGGCGAAGTATGCGCCCGACGACCCCGAGCCGGCTGCCGCTGAGCCGGTAAAAGCTGAGGCTGTGGTCGCTGAGGCCGTGGCCGCTGAGCCAGTGAGTGCTGAACCGCTGATAATCGAGCCGGCCGCAATTGAGCCGGAGACGCTTGAAACAGCCGAACCGGCATCCCCCGCCATATTCGCAGTCGAGCCGGTACTGCCGGAAGAGCACCCGCTTGCCGGCTTCGGAGCCGTGGCTTCATGGGTTAATAATCCGGACACGGATCTGGAACCCATAGCGGCTGAGCTCCCGGACGAGGCAGATGAAGGATTAAGCGCACACGAAGTCGTCGAGAGCGAAATCGACGCGGAAGTCCTGGCGACTCCCGAAATTCTGGGAGAGGAGGGCTCGGCCGAAGAGGGGGGCCCCGAACCTGCCCGGATGCCCACCAGCCTCACGGCCGTGCTCCGCGAGCAGGGTCATCGCTATCCTCATCGTGTATCTCGGCGCATGCGCCGCAAAATACGTGGCGGACAGCCGGGCGAAGAAGGCGAAAAGCAGCCGTCCGACACCGCACCCCAGGGAGAAGCGAAGGTTGAAAGCACCAGGCCGGTTTCGGGCAGAGAACACAGAGAAGCCCGGGAGCCGAGAGAGCCGCGCGAACCGAAACCGCAGGACCAGCACGCCGCCAAAGAGCCGCGCCCGGAGCGTGAGCGTCCGCCGCTGCCATCCATCTCCGATCTCCTCAAAGAAGGCCAGGAAATCATCGTTCAGATCGCAAAGGAGCCGCTTGGCCAGAAGGGCGCGCGCATTACCTCTCACATCGCGCTGCCGGGCCGCTTCGTCGTCTACATGCCGACCGTCGAACATGTCGGCGTTTCGCGCAAAATCCCTTCGGACGATGAACGCCAGCGCCTGAAACGCGTGCTGCAAACGCACCGCCAGGGGATTCCGGGCGGCTTCATCTGCCGGACGGCGGCCGAAAACAAGACGGAAGAAGAGCTCAAGAGCGACATGCACTTCCTCTATAATCTCTGGCTCGACATGCGCCAGAAGGCCGAGAAGAAGCCCGCTCCCGTGCTCCTGCATCACGATCTCGATCTGGTCCAGAGGATTCTCCGGGACCAGCTCACCACGTCCTTCAAAACCATCTGGGTCGATAACGAAGAGTTGTTCGAAAGCATCCTGAGCTTTGTGCAGCGGTTCCAGCCGGCCCTGGTCGGGCGCGTGAAACTGTATACGCGGTCGAATCCGATCTTCGACGAATTCGGCATCACCAACGAGGTCGAGAAGGCCCTGCGTCCCAAGGTCTGGCTCAAATCGGGCGGCTATATCGTGATCAACCAGACCGAAGCGCTGGTGGCGATCGACATCAATACGGGCAAATACGTCGGGAAATCGAATCGTCTGGAAGACACCATCGTCAAGATCAACACGGACGCCATCAAGGAAATCGTGCGGCAGATCCGCCTGCGCGACCTCGGCGGCATTATCGTGGTCGATTTTATCGATATGGACGAGCGCAAGAATCGCCAGAAGGTGATGCTGGCGCTCGAAGAATCCATGCGGGCCGATCGCGCGCCCTACAAGATTCTGCAGTTCAACGATTTCGGACTTGTGGCCATTACCCGCAAACGGGTCAAGCAGTCGCTCGAACGGACGCTCTGTTCGCCCTGCTCGTATTGCGAAGGCGCGGGCTACATCAAGAGCGTCGGCACCGTCGTCAGCGAGATCCTGCAGGAGGCGCATAAGATGCGCAAGGGTCTCGAAGCGGAGCAATCGAACATCGTGCTTCGGGTGAACCCGGAAGTTGCAAGGGTGCTCAAGAGCAATCAGAACACGTTCCTACAGGAGATCGAAGAAATCGTCGGCAAGTCCGTGCTGGTGAAAAGCGACCCGCTGCTGCACCAGACGAAGTTCGATCTGGCGTAAACCGCAAAGGGCGGCGAGCGAACTCTACGCGGGCTTACTCGCCGCCGAAGATTTCCGGTGCGCTTCCTGCGCCGCTTCGAACGCGCGCTCTGAACGATCGAGCGCCTGCTTCGACATTTCGTGCGCGGTCAGGTGGTCTTCCTGCCCGTGACGGGTCGCGGCAACGCGATGCGCCTGGGCGGCCTTTTCGTGCATCTCAGCCGCTATGCGGTGCGATTCCATTGGCATTTGACCACCAGCTTACACCCCAGTCCGTTTTCTCGCTTCACGCACCGCCTCGGCAACTCTCCGGCCCTGCAACCGGGCGGAATCCAGGTGTTCCGCGCGCGGCTCCGGAGGGACATCGACCCTGTGCTCCGGCTTCCCGTTCAGCGCAAGCATGTCGAGGTAAGTCTTTACAGTCTCTGCCTCCATGGCGGCGGCGTCAAAATCCACAGGCGCTACGAGCAGCAGCGCATCCATCCACGCGCCATCCGCCTCGCGGGGAGCCACATACTCCTGCCACCCGGAAACGATGGCGGGCGTCCGTTCGCCGGCGGTATCCGGCAGCCGCCGCAGACGGATATTGGCCCTGCCCTGAACGGCTCCGACGGCAGCCGCTAATGCCAACCGCTCCGCCGAATCGCCGCGGGAACAAAATACGACAACCACGTTCACGTCCTGCATATGGCCGCCTCAAGCCAGATCGAAAAACAGAAACTCGCTGCCCGATGGGCCGTCGCCCGCGAAAGATAACTCCCGCTCTTCGCTAATCGCCGCGCCATCGCCCTCCCGGAGTTTCAGCCCGTTCAGCAGCAGGTCGCCGCGAGCCACCTGTACCCAGCCGAATCGTCCCTGCGCCAGCCGGTGACTCAGGGTCTGGCCCGCGCTCAGTTCGGAGACGTAGACCCGCGCGTCCTGATGAATCGCCGCCGCGCCCCCGGCCACTTCTTCGGCGTGAGGCCCTGCCAGCAGTCTGAGCACGCCCTGTTTTTCAGAGGGCGCAAAGGAAATCTGCTGGTAGGATGGCGCGACGTCTTCCATGGCCGGCTCAATCCAGAGCTGCAGGAAATGCACCGGCTCGCTCGCCGACGGGTTGAACTCGCTGTGCACAATCCCCGTCCCGGCCGACATCGCCTGGATGGTGTTCGGGCCGATCGCATGGCTCTCTCCCATGCTGTCTTTATGCGCCAGCCTGCCTTCGAGCACGTAGCTGATGATTTCCATGTCGCGATGGGCGTGGGCGCCGAACCCTTTGCCTGGGGCCACGCGGTCGTCGTTGATCACCCGCAGCGCGCGAAAACCCATGTGCGCCGGGTCATGATAGGCCGCGAAGGAAAAGGTATGCCAGGAATTCAGCCAGCCGTGGTCGGCGTGGCCGCGTTCGTTACCGTGCCGGATCGTGATCATGCAAGCTTCAGTTTACAGCCCGGCTTGTGGATATAATAATCAGCCAACGGGCCACAGGAGGGCCATAGCGATGGCGGAGCAGAGTTACTCCAAACACGTACGGATCGTCCCGATGTTTCATGGAGTTTTATTCGGTTTAATCCTGGTGGCCTTCATCGGGTCGCTGGTGAATCTGTACAAGCGGTCGATAGGGGTCAATCATACGGGGCGCCTGGCCGCGGTGCTGCTGACGCTGATTACGCTGGCGATGATTCTGCAATTCTTCTTCAGCCGCGTTTTCCCGCTCAAAGCCCAGGACAGAGCGATCCGCGCGGAAGAAAACCTGCGCCATTTCGCGCTGATCGGAAAGCTTCTCGATCACCGGCTGAGCGTGAAGCAGATCGTCGCGCTGCGGTTCGCCTCAGACGCCGAACTGGTTGATCTGGCGCGCAAAGCCGCGGACGAAGGGCTCTCGCCCGGAGACATAAAGAAGGCTGTACAGCACTGGCGGGCAGACCATTACCGGGTCTGAGCGGATGGTGGGCGGTTAGGGATTCGAACCCCAGACCCCCTCGGTGTAAACGAGGTGCTCTAACCAGCTGAGCTAACCGCCCGAATTCCTACATTACCAGAGTGGCACTCTGTTCGATGCCTCAGAAACCCGGTTGCGCCACCTGGAGCAGCCGGTAGTCCGGCGATTCCCCCGGCATGCCCACCGGCACCAGCACTCCACCGCGCTCCAGCGCTTCCACGCTCTTGTGGAATGAAACCGATTCCGGCAAACCGCTATCCGGCGTCAGCACGACGTAATTGACCCGCGACGCCATAATCTCGTGTGAAAGCTGATCGGGCGTCAACGCCCTTTGCCGGGGAGCATAGTACAAATCGTATCCGTTCGGGACGAAACCGCGAACCGCCCGGCGCCCGGTATTCAGGTAAAACACCGGGTCCAGATTTGCCAGCAGGATACTCTGCTCCGGCGTGTTGGCGCGAATGAAGTTGAACAACTTTCGCATCTCTCTCCAATTATCCGGGGGCTGGCCTTCGGCTGCAAAATACCCGTCCGCCAGCGTCGCGGGCAGGCGTACCGCATCGGCCCATAGCGGGAGCGCCGTAATGAGCAGCACCAGCGCCGCCAGGGCCTCGCGCAGGCTCAGCAGCCGCAATACCCGCCACACGATCCAGAAGACCAGCGGAAGAACCGGTGTCACGAAGCGCGCCGGCGGCCTCGTCCAGCAAAGCAGCATGAGGCAATACAGGACGACGAAGAGATCCGGCACCAGTTGCCTGCGGACGATCCAGCAGAACAGCAGAACAACCACGGTCCCCGCGATTTCGAATGAGCCGCTCCAGCCCCCTGTCAGCAGAGAGACCGGAGCGCCCAGCAACAGCATTACATTACTGCCCAGCACCACCAGCTTCTCGCTGGCCGCCAGGCCAGTGAAAATATCCCCGGCAACGTAATTGCCGCCGGCGTAATCGCGAGCGGCATGGGCAAGCGACCAGCCAAACCACGGAGCCACCATCGCCATAGCAACCGCGGTGAAAATCGCGGCGGCACGCAACCGGCGGCGCACCACCAGTGTGACGATACATGCCACAATCAGCGGCACGCCGACGGTCAGCGTCAGCGTCGCAAGACCCGCGAAAATCCCCGCGGCCAGCGCGCGTTCTTCGAGCAGCATGAGCAGCGCGGCCGTCACCAGCAGAGCGAACAGCGATTCCGCGATCAGCGTCGTGCCCAGAAAAACGACCGCGGGACACGCCGCGGTCAACCCTACCAGCCACAGCGAGGCATTGCGCGACGCGCCCATCTTCAGCAACAACCGGCGCGTAAGCGCGAGCCACCCGGCCAGGCATCCGAGCGGCAGCACCTTCAGCCATAGCGCATGCCGCGAAACCAGCACAAACAGAGCCAGAACAGCGGGGAAAAACGGCGGGTCTTTCGTCTCCGCAACCGCGTTGGGCAAGCTGGCGATTACATACCCGTGTCCCGCCGCGATCGCTTCCGCAGTGACCAGCCCTGCCGCATCCCGATAATACAAACCAACGGCGGGAGCGAACCACGCAATCACGTATGGAACCGCCAGCAGCGCAAAGAAAATCGCGATCAGCGCACGTTGCGCGCCTTTGTCCAAAGTCATGAATTCAGAGTCATGGAGCGTTCCCTTTATAGCAAAGAGCTAACAAAGAGCCGCGGACTCAATCCAGATGAAGCTCCTGCCCGATCTCCCGCAACGCCAGGCGCCCGGGCGCGCTCGCCAGCGCCGACGACAACCGCTCAATCGGCTCATGCCGCGGTTCGCGTCCGAGTTGAAACGTCTGGTGGTGCACCGGCAGAATGAACTCCGCGCCCGCATCGTCCGCCATCCGCAACGCCTGTTCGGGCGTGCAATGCGCGTGAATCCATGGGTTGTATGCCCCTATCGGCATGATCGCCAGATCCAGCCGGCGTGAAGACCGCAACTGACGGAACGTGCCGGTCAGCGCCGTATCGCCGCCGAATAACACCCGATGGCGCGGCGTCTCAATCAGATAACCGTTGAATCCCCGATACGTATCCGACTGCATGCGCGCGCCCCAGTGGTTCACCTCGAAAGCACGCACGCCAATATCTCCGATGCGCACGCTCTCGCCCCACGCCAGTTCGTCCACTCCGCCGAAACGCTTCACGCGCAACAGATCGGCCGTCTTTGCCGCCGTCACCACGCGCGTCCGCTTCGATTCCAGTCGGCGCAGGCTCGGCAGATCGAAATGGTCCATGTGGGCGTGTGAAAGCAGTATAAGATCGGGACGCGGGATTTCGTTCGATCCGGCCCCGGGCAACTGAAGCGCGGGTTTCACCAGGCGTTTGATGCCGATTGTGAATGGCCCCAAATTCAGCCCGGCGCGGTCGCTGAATACGGGATCGGTCAGAATGGTCATGCCGTCCAGTTCGATCAGGACCGTGCTGTGGCCAAGCCACGCCGCATGAAGACCGGTCCCCGGCCACGATGCGGGATTGGGAGTAAAGGGAGCCGCGGACAGCACCCTCTTTCTTTCGCGGGCATACTGTTCCCATAGCATGGGAACTCCGCGCCGTGCCAATGTTGCAATCACTGTCTGTTAGACGCGGCGCGGCGCGCCGGAGGTTCACTCGCCCTGTGCTATGTTCATAGCTTCTTTCGACCCCGAACATGCTCGTCTCCGCAAATGCGCCATGCCGTGTGGATCTAGCCGGCGCGACGCTCGACATCTGGCCCTTATACCTGTTTCACGACAACGTGGTAACGGTGAATTTCGCCATCGATCTGTATACGCGCTGCGAGATTACAACCCGCGAAGATGCCCGGATCGTGCTGCGCTCCCGCGATCTCGCCCTCGAAGAGACATTCGAATCGTTCGACGTTCTGCACGCCGCGAAACGCTACCGTCTGCCACTGCTCGCCCTGCTCGTCCGCTTCTTCGCCCCCACGCAGGGCTTCACGCTCGAATCCGTCTCCGAAGCCCCGGCCGGCGCGGGTATTTCGGGCTCGTCTTCGCTGATGATTTCGGTGGCATGCGCGCTCAACAAACTGACGCGGCGCGGCTATAAGCTGGAGAAGATCCGTGAAATCGCGCAGAATATCGAAGCGCAGGTGATTCGCGTTCCCACCGGTTCGCAGGATTATTATCCGGCCATATATGGAGGCGTTTCGGCCATCGAACTCGGGCCCGCCGGGATCGTCCGCAAAGCTCTGCCGGTCGATCCCGCGGAACTGAACCGGCGCTTCGTCCTCGCTTATACCGGCGCGCCCCGCAACTCCGGAATCAATAACTGGGAAGTCATGAAAGGTCACATCGATTCCGATCGCGCCATTCATCGCAACTTCGACCGCATCGCCGCTATCGCCAATGCCATGCGGCAGGCACTGGAGCGCAACGACTGGGATGAGACCGGCCGTCTGATGCGTGAAGAGTGGGCTGCGCGACGGAAGAATGCCCCCGGGATTACTACGCCGCTGATCGACCGGCTGGTCTCCGTGGCACGCCGCGCGGGCTCCACGGGCGCCAAGGCGTGCGGTGCCGGAGGCGGCGGATGCGTGGTGTTTCTGGTCGAACCTGACACCAAAGAGAACGTAGCGCGCGCGATCGAAGCCGAGGGCGCTCGCGTGCTCGAAACGAAAGTCGCGCTGCGCGGCGTGCGCGTGCGATGAAGAAGCGCGATCCGGTCCGGCCCCTGCTCGGCGCGCTGACGTTCGCCTTCTTCTACTGGTTTGCGGACAGCGTGGCGGCGACCGTGGCGCAGTTCCTCGGGCGGGATATGGTGGCCCTCACGGTGCCCCGGCTGGTCGCGGCCGCCACTGCCGGAGCGCTCGCGATGGCAATCTTCGAATCCCGCAAATTGACCGATCTGGGCCTGCGATGGCGCGATGGGGCAGGCCGTAATCTTCTGACCGGCATCGCCCTGGGCGCCGCGGGTGCCTCGCTGCTCATTGTCCCTCCCATGCTGCTGGGCCTCGCGCATTTCGAATGGCTGCACGATGCGAACGTTTCCCTGCGCGCTGCCCTTTTCACGCTGGCGCTGCTCTTTTGCGGCGCGGCAGGCGAAGAGATCGCTTTTCGCGGCTTCCCTCTTCAAATCCTGATGCGCGGCTACGGCGCCTGGGCGTCCATCCTCGGTATCGGTGTGCTGTTCGGCGCCATGCACGGCCTGAATCCGGGGGCAACCATTCTGAGCACGGTCAACACCGCCGGCTTCGGCGTGCTTTTCGGAGCCGCGTTGCTGCGAACGCATGACCTCTGGCTACCCATCGGGATTCATTTTGGCTGGAACGCCACGCTGCCGTTCCTCGGCGTGGCCCTGAGCGGATTTACAATCAGAGTGGCGGGGTATCGACTGGTATGGAAAGCCGGAGTTCTGTGGAGCGGCGGAAGTTATGGGCCCGAAGCAAGCCTGCTCGCTTCCCTCGTGTTGCTCGTTCTGTTCGCGGCGGTATGGAAAATGCCGGTGCGCAAAGGCTGGGCTTACTTCCTCGATTCGGAAGAAGCCTGATCGTTTTTTGTTTCTCGCTCCCGTTACTTCAAGCCGGCGTTCTGCATCCCTCCGACAAGCTGACCGATGACGAAAAGATCGGTCTGGTGCGCGATCTGACAGCCGAATACGCCAGCGCCAAAACGCTCCTGCCACGGTCGAAGAAGCCGCTCGAATTCAACGCCGACGGCACGTATGACAAGAAACAGTGGACGGACTCGGCCCGGACCATGGGTCCGGCGGCGCGCCCTGGCGATAAGGTTCAGATCACGAAAGTCACCCTCGAAGGCGACCGTCTGCTTCTCGAAATCAATCACGGCCTGAAGAGCGGCGGGCACTGGTACGACAACGTGCAGGTGGGCATTGGGGGGTCGGGTGCGCCGATTGGAAATGCCGGCGCCACGCCCTCTACCGGAACCAGCATCGAACTCGATTTTCACAAGCCGATGGAGAATCTCACCTCAGCCGATGTGAAGAAAATGCTCGCGCCCGTGCTCGATTTCGACCAGCGCTCGGCGACGACGCTTTACGCCGAAACCCTTCCGCCGGAGGTGCGAAAGGCGATTTCGGAGAAACGCGCGTTGGCCGGCATGGACCGCGATCAGGTGCTGCTCGCGATGGGGCACCCCGATCATAAATACCGCGAGACGAAAGACGGCGTGGAGACCGAAGACTGGATTTTCGGGACACCTCCGGGCAAGATCACGTTCGTAACGTTCAACGGCAGCAAAGTGGCAAGGGTGAAGGAAGAGTATGCGGGGCTGGGCAGCGAGACCTCGGCCAGCCCGACCACGCCATAGATATACATTAGTCTGGTGCCCCTGATTCTCGATGGTAATCGCGTACGCGACCAGATAAAAGCCGAGTGCCGGCCACGAGTGGAAAGACTCGTCTCACGGGTGGGGCGGCCGCCCGGGCTGGCGGTCGTGCTGGTAGGCAATAACGCGGCCTCCGAAGTTTACGTTCGCAGCAAGACAAAGACTGCGGCCGAACTGGGCATGCACGGCGAAACCATTACGCTGCCCGCTTCCATGACGACGGACGAGTTGCTGACGATTATCGGTGACCTGAACGCGCGGGCGGATGTCGATGGCATTCTGGTGCAGCTTCCTCTGCCCCCGCAAATCGACTCCCAGCGTATTCTGCTCGCGGTGTCGCCGGAGAAAGACGTGGACGGATTCCATCCCTATAACGCCGGATTGCTCGTCACGGGGCGGGAAGGCCCGCGCCCCTGCACTCCAGCCGGTGTGATCCAGATCCTCAAGCGGTATGAACTGCCCATCGCGGGGCAGAACGCCGTGGTAGTGGGGCGCAGCGATATCGTGGGCAAGCCGATGGCGCTGCTGTTGTTGCAGGAGAATGCCACGGTCACCATCTGCCATTCGCGCACGCGCGATCTGCCGGGAGTCTGCCGCACCGCGGACATTCTGGTCGCCGCGATCGGACGGCCCGCGATGGTCACGGCGGACTACATCAAACCCGGCGCGGTGGTGATCGATGTGGGGATCAACCGGGTGGATTCGCGGGCGGAGGCCGAACGCATTTTCGAACCGAAGCGGCTCGCCGACTTCGACAAGCGCGGTAGTCTGCTGGTTGGGGACGTGCACCCGGGCGATATGGCGCGCCTTGCGTCAGCCTATACGCCGGTTCCCGGAGGGGTGGGCCCTCTCACTATCGCAATGCTGATGAGGAATACGATTGAGTGCGCGGAACGGCGCACGGGGATCCAATAAGCGTCCGCGAATGCTGAAAGTCGGACTCACCGGCGGTATGGCCTGCGGCAAGAGCTTTGTAGCCGCGACGCTGGGCGAACTTGGCTGCGAAATCATCGAAGCCGATGAGGTGGGGCGCAAGGCGATGGAGCCGGGCGGCGAGGCTTACGATGCGGTTATCGCCGCGTTCGGACGGCAGGTTCTCGACGAACGAGAATCGATCGACCGTCCCGCGCTGGCAGAGTTGGTGTTCAGCAACCCGGTGCAACTGGAACGTTTGAACGCCATCGTGCACCCGGCCGTACGTGCTGCCGCGCTGCGGCGATTTGCGGAGATCGGCGCGCGCGACCCCCGTGCCGTTGCGGTCTATGTGGCGGCGATTCTGATTGAATCGGGCGCATACCGCGAAATGGATAAAATAATAGTAGTGAGTTGTGAGCGCGCCCAGCAGATTGAGCGCGCAATGCATCGTCCGGGGGCTGCCGAGGCCGGTGTTCTGGCGCGCCTTCAGAGCCAGATGCCGCTGGAGAAAAAACTCACTTTTGCCGACTATACGATCGACACCAGGGGGACGAAGGAAGACACGATTCGTCAAACTAAACTGGTTTATGAGGATCTCGTGCATGGGGATCTCGTGCATGGGGATCGAGGGAGACTGGCACCATGAGACCAAGAACGCTCATACTCACTTTGCTGCTTGTTACAGGCTTCTGGCTGCTTACATCGAGGGGAAGCTGGAACCTTCGGCGCGTGGTTCAACCGATCTCAACGAGCGGCCGGTTATGGTCCGATCCCGTAATCGCGCACGGGTCCGGTTTCGCGCCCGACGAACAGAACAACATCGATATTTACAAGGCCAACCGGCTGGCCACGGTCAACATCACCAGCATTGTGTACCAGAGGGATTATTTCTTTCAGGTGTTCCCCCAGAAAGGCATCGGCTCGGGTTTCATCATCAACGACGACGGTGAGATCCTGACGAACAATCACGTAATCTCCGGGTCGCGTAATATCACGGTGCGGCTTTCGAACAAGAAACAATATCCCGCGACCGTGGTTGGGATCGACCGGCGCAGCGATCTGGCGATTCTGCGGATTCACGCGGATCAGAAGCTGCCGATCGTGCATCTGGGCGACTCCGACAACCTGATGGTGGGCGAGAAGGTGCTCGCGATCGGCAATCCGTTCGGTCTGGAAGGAACACTCACCACTGGCATCGTCAGTTCACTTGACCGCAGTTTGCAAAACGAAGACGGAACCCCGCTCGAAGGCCTCATCCAGACCGATGCGGCGATCAATCCAGGCAATAGCGGCGGCCCGCTGCTCGATTCGCACGGCAGCGTGATCGGGATCAACACCGCGATCTACGGTTCCCAGACAGCCAGCGGCGAAGCAGGCAGCATCGGTATCGGGTTCGCCATGCCGATCAACCGGGCCAAGGAAAAGCTGGAGGAATACCGCACCACCGGGCACATCTCGCACCCCGTGCTGGGCGTCTCCCAGACATTGCTGATCCAGGGCGACCTGGCCGAAGAACTGAATATGCCGTCTTCCGGTGGCTTGCTGATCGAAGGGATCGACGACGGCTCTCCGGCGGAAGCCGCCGGCCTGCGGGGGCCCAATCGCTCCGTGATCGTGGGAATGTACCGGCTCGGTATCGGCGGAGACCTGATTACGGCCATCGACGGGAAGGCGGTGGACGGGCAGGATGCGTTGCGCCGGGCAATCAACCGGAAACATCCGGGCGATGCCATGGCGTTCACGATCGTCCGCGGCAACCGCGCGATGAAGGTGACGGTAACGCTTGGCTCGGCTCCAGAGGCGCTTTGATTTCAGGCCCGGAACCGTTACCACGCGATCGACCACCGGTCAGGAGGGTGTCTCGAGACACTCCGCAACTTCCTTCCGCGAAATTCCCCCCTCCTTAATCATTTGCCATTCCGTTTCGGTGATATCGACCGTGCTCGCACCCACGCCTTCGCAGGCGCCGCCATCGAGGATCAGGTCCACGCTTCCATCCATGACGCCGAAAACTTCAATGCCGCTGCGGCACGTGGGCCGCCCCGAGAGATTGGCGCTGGTGGCAACGATGGGCTGGTTCAGGCGCGCGATCAATTGATCGGTGACCGGGGAACGAGCCTGGCGCACTGCCAGACGGCCGGTGTTCCCGGTGGCGCGCAGAGGCACTTTGGCGGACGCGGAAAGAATGATAGTCAAAGGCCCGGGCCAGAATCTGCGGGTAAGGATTTTGAACCAAGGGCAGATATCGCGCGCCAGTTCTTCGGCCATCATCGCATCGCGGACGAGCATGGGCAGCGCGCGATGATTCTCGCGGCCCTTGGCCTGATAGATCTGCCGAACGGCACGCAGATTGAAAGGGTCGGCAACCAGCGCATAGAGCGCGTCGGTCGGAACCGCGACTACGCGGCCGCGGCGAATGGCGGCTGCGGCCCGATCCAAAGCTTCCGTTGAAGGCTCGAGAGGGTTAATCTCGATCAGATCGGTGGCCACGTGGGTCAGCGTAACACAGACCCCCCGTTTATACCGGACTTCAGCCGGCCACGGCTTCGAGCGGCGCTTCCCGATCTCCACTGGATGCGTTGCGGGGCTCAAACGAATAACCGAAGCCGCGCACGGAATGAATCAGCCTGGGGGCCGGGGCGTCCTGCTCGATCTTCTGGCGCAGACGCAAAATATAGACGTCGACGGTGCGGTCGGTGATCGCCCGATCCTGCCCCCAGACCGCGTTCAATAACTGCTCACGGCTGAAAACAACGCCCGGCCGGCTCATTAAAAACTCCAGCAGGCGAAATTCGGTGGCGGTGAGCGAGAGATTCTCCCCCGACAGTTTCACCTGGCAGGAACCGCGGTCAAGTTCGATGCCGCCGGCTTTGAGCATGCGGGATGGCGCGGTTTGCGTGCGGAATTGCAGTCGGATGCGGGCTATCACCTCGCGAATGAAAAACGGCTTCACAATATAATCGTTCGCGCCGAGTTCCAGGCCGACGATGCGATCGGTTTCGGAAGCGCGCGCGGTGAGAAAGATGACGGGGGTCTGCGCCAGTTCGGAATCGTTTCGGATACCCTTGCAGATATCGAGCCCGTCGGAATCCGGCAGCATGATATCGAGCAGAATGAGATCGGGACGAACGCGGCGGCAGAGGTCGATGGCTCCCCGCCCGGTCTGCGCGCCAGCCACAATGAAGCCCTCTTTTTCGAGGTTGTACTTCAACAACGCGAAGAGGTCGGTGTCGTCTTCGATGAGGACGATTCGTTTTGTCACGGCTCTTTCAGCGTAGCGGGATTCACGTTACAGCGGCGTTAAGAGGCCGTAAACGATGAATGAAGATCGAAACGATAGCCGAAACCGCGCACGGTAACCAGATAGCAGGGCTCGTCGGGCTTCTCTTCAATCTGCTCGCGGAGCCGCCGGATGTGCACATCGACGGTGCGGGGCGTGACGAAATGCTGTTCGCCCCAGACCTCCCGGAGCAGCTGCTCGCGCGACCAGGCGGTGCCGGTATGCGTGAGGAAAAACTCCAGCAGCTTGAACTCGGTGGAGGTCAGCTCGATTTCGCGCTCGCCCTGATAGATTCGGCGCGCGGCGCGGTCGAGACGGAACGGCCCCATGGAAAGCGGTCCCTCGTGCGCTGCGTCGCCATCCTGACGGCGAAGGTGCGCCTTGATCCGGGCAACCAGTTCGCGCGGACTGAAAGGCTTCGTCATGTAGTCGTCGCCGCCGATTTCGAGGCCGAGGACGCGATCCACCTCTTCGGACCGCGCGGTCAGAAAAATCACGGGCGTGCGCGCCAGTTTGCCGTTCTGGCGAATCCGGCGGCAAAGATCGAAACCGTCCTGACCGGGAAGCATCACGTCCAGCACGATGAGATCGGGCTGCCAGGCTTCGAGTTCGCGCAAGGTATCGCCCGCGCCATTAAGCAGATGAACCTGGAAACCGCCGCGGGTCAGATTGTATTCGATCAGTGAAGCCAGTTCCGCCTCATCTTCAACTACGGCTATTTTTTTGGACATGAGCGTCAGGCTGGCTGCCGCGAATTAGCCTGACAGGACTCGCAGGGGCAGATCCGGCGCAGATAATCGTACGAGTAGATCCCGGAATTGTGCCCGTCGTTCCAGACGATACGCAGAGCGTAGTTACCCACGGGTTCGATATTTTGCATTCGTTCTTTGGCTTTATACATCGGAAACAAAGCGGCTGGAGCGGATGCGGCGCCGACGGTCGACTTCGGGCGCGGTTCGGTCCCGTGCGTGCCCGCACAGGTGGCGCACGGGCACCAGTCGCGCAGATACTCAACGCCGTAGGAACTGCGATGGCCGTCTTTCCAGTCGATGTCGATCCCTTTCGATTTCGAGACTGCGATGTGTTCGGGGTCTGTCTGTAACTGTGTCGTCATTGATTCTTATTGATTAACCAGGCGCTCGACGTCCCTGACGCCGGAGATGCGGCGCATGGCGGAGCAGAGTTTTTCGAGCTGTTTTTTGTCGCGGACATCGACCGTCATCTCGACCAGCGCCGCGTCGTTGCTGCCGCTCACCGCGGTCTTGGCTTCGAGGCTGCGCACATTGGTGCTTTCATCCGAGAGGACACTGGTGAGCTGGTGCAAAAGGCCCGGACGATCGTCAGTGTGGACCACGATGCGCACGGGAAACGTATCGCGGGCATGGCGCTCCCATTCCACGTCGATCTTGCGCTCGGAATCGTACATCAGATTCTGCACGTTGGGGCATGTCCGCGAATGGACGGCAATGCCTTTGCCGCGGGTGACGTACCCGACGATGCCTTCGCCTTTGATCGGGTTGCAGCACCGGGCGCGGTAGATCATAATGTCGTCAATGCCGTGGACTTTGATGACCGCATCGTCGTCTTTCCCCTGGTCTCTTCCCTGCCCCGGTACGGTTTCGACGGCCGGCACGGGCGCGGGCTCTTCCACCACCTGATCGGGCGCGAATTTCTGCAGCACCTGGCGGGCGGAGAACTTGCCGTATCCCAGGCTGGCGTACAGGTCCTCAATCTTGCCGAGGCCGTATTCGCTCGCGACCCGTTCCAGATCGGCCTTCTGAATCCGGCTGAGTTGAACGCCCAGGCGCCGCGCCTCCTTTTCCAGATATTTCTGCCCGATCTCGATGGCGCGCTCTCGTTCGCTCTCATTGATGATGTGCTTGATCTTGTTCCTGGCGCGGGAGGTCTTGACGATGGAAAGCCAGTCTTTGCTGGGTGCGTGTCCTGCCTGCGTCAGGACGTCGACAATGTCGCCGTTGCGGAGAACGTAGCGCAGGGGAACAATGCGGCCGTTGATCTTTGCCCCCGTGCAGGCGCTACCGACTTCGGAGTGTACGGCATAGGCAAAATCGATGGGGCAGGAACCGGCGGGAAGAACGATGATGCGGCCTTTGGGAGTGAAACAATAAACCTCTTCCGGGTACAGATCCACTTTGAGAGTGGACATGAACTCACCGGGATCGCGCATGTCCTGCTGCCATTCGACGAGTTGGCGAAGCCAGGCAACACGCTGATCGTCCTGAACGCCGCGCCGGCCTTCTTTATACTTCCAGTGGGCTGCGATGCCTTCTTCGGCGATGCGGTGCATCTCTTCGGTGCGGATCTGGATTTCGAAATGCTTGCCTTCCGGGCCAACGACGGAAGTGTGCAGGGATTGATAGAGATTCGGGCGGGGGATGGCGATGAAATCCTTGATGCGGCCGGGTACCGGGGACCATTCGTTGTGAATCACCCCGAGCGCGCCGTAGCAGTTCTTCACGGAGTCCGTGATGATGCGCAGGGCGAGAAGGTCGTACACCTGATCGAGCGAAATCTTCTGGCGCTTGAGCTTCTGATAGACGGAGTAGGCGCGCTTGACGCGAGCCTCGACGCGCGCCGGAATACCTTCGCGGCGGAGCTCGGATTCGAGAGTGCGGCGCATGCGTTCGAGGTATTCCTCGTTGGCCGTGCGCTGGCTTTCGATGGAGCGGGAGATATCGGCATAGGCCTCGGGATCGAGGTATTGGAAGGCCAGATCTTCCAGTTCACCGCGGATTTTGCCCATGCCCAGGCGATGCGCGATAGGGGCGTAGATTTCGAGCGTCTCGCGGGCAATGCGTTCGCGCCGTTCAGGGTTCAGGTAGCCCAGCGTGCGCATGTTATGCAGACGGTCGGCCAGCTTCACGATGATGACCCGGATATCGTTCACCATGGCGAGCAGCATCTTGCGATAGCTCTCCGCCTGGCGATCCTCGGCGGAGAAGAAATCGAGTTTGCTCAGCTTGGTAACGCCATCGACGCAGCGCGCAACCTCATCGCCGAAGTTCTTCTGAATGTCGGCGGTGGTGACGGTGGTGTCTTCGACGATATCGTGAAGCAGCCCGGTTTCGATACTGACGACGTCCATGCGCATCGCGGCAAGAATGCGCGCGACGGCGAGCGGGTGGCTCATGTAGGGTTCGCCCGAGGATCTCTTTTGCCCTGCGTGATACTGGGCGGCGAACTGGCAGGCCTTTTCGATGGGCGCGAGGTCGTCTTTGGGGCGCGCTTCGCGAACGGCTGCGATCAGCTGTTCGAGCTCGGTTGGAGGCGCGGGAGTCGCGGCAGTCTCTGCTGAGGGCGCGGCCGGCAGCGTCGCGTCAGCTTCCGGCCCTGTGACAAGGGGCACATTTCTATTCTATAGGCACACCGGGTTGTCGACTGTGTCCGGCCTCAAAGGGTGTACATTTCAGACAAGTGGCACACAACAAAAAAGGCGGGCGCATGGAACGCGCCCGCCTCGAGGATTGAGTATTTACGCCGGATTACTGAGTCTGTTCGGCTTGTTCGGACTTCTTCTTCGCCTTCTTCTTGGTGGTTTCGAGCGACTTCTGGACCCATGCGTCGGCTTCTTTCATGTCGGCGTCGTATTGCTCCCTGGTGTCGTCGAAAATCGCACGGTACCGGATCAGCAGGTTCATGTAAGCCATGGCATTCTCATAGTCGGGATCGATTTGGAGGGCTTTCTTCTCGTCATCGATGCCATCCGTGAGAGACTGCCAGTACTTTGCCTTGAGGTCGGCCTTCAGATCCGCTTCCTTCTTCTTGGGCGGATGCAGCGGCCCGGGATCTTCGGGCTTCAGACCCTGCGCCGCAATGGCTTCGCGCCAGGGAGCCACGAACTCAGTCCACGCAATTACGCCGAGTGAATAGTAAGCTTCTTTATTCTGAGGGTCGGCGGCGATGACCTTCCTGTTCCATTCCTGCGCCAGCGGGAACTCTTTCATGTTCCAGTAGAGGCTGGCAAGCGACTGCATGGCAATCAGCTTGTTTTTGGCGTCCAGATTGGAATTAAGCGCCGTCTGGAACTCTTTAAGGGCGGAATCGGCGTTACGCTTGTTCTCCGGAGCTTCGGACCCGGGCACATACTGAGTCATATAAGCCGTCGCGAGATAAAGACGCGCCGACGGGAGATCGGGATCGAGGTCAATCGCCGTCTTGAAGTTATCGGCGGCGGCGGTGTACTGTCCCGCCTTGAACGAGTTCACGCCCTTGTTCAGGTTATCGCGCGCTTTCAGCTTGTTGCAACCGGCGCTCAATATGGCGAGCGCGGCCAGTGCGCCGACCGCGGCAACCGATCGAATTTGTCCGTTGGGGATCCCGCGCATTACTTGCCTTCCTCCACCTTTGGCGTCATCAGACCGACTTTGTCGATTCCGGCTCCGTGGGCGATATCGATCGCCTGCGCCACTTTCTGAAATTCGAGGTCCTTATCGCCTTTAACGAACACGACTTTTTCCGCCCGGGTCTTGAAGATATCGACCAGGCGATCGCCTAGTTTAGCCCAGGTTGTGTCGTCCTGGTTAATCTTGACGTTTCCCTGCGCATCGATCACGATAACGACGGTTCGGTCGTTATTATCCTGCTTCTGGTTGGGCGGCGGAGGTTGAGGCGCCAGCGCGTCCAATCCGTGGGGGGAAACCGGCGAAATCGCCATGAAGATAATCAGCAGCACAAGCAGAATATCGATCATGGGGGTCATGTTGATACTCGACTGCGGACCGCTGCCGCCACCAACTGCCATTGACATAAATGTTGCTCCTTAAGAGTTCTGATCCAACAACAAAAATCCGATCTGTTTCAGACTTCTAGCTTTTCGGCTTCTGGCCGTTGTCGACGATTTGCTCGGTCAGCAAACCGACATCGTCCACTCCGCCCGCCCGAAGGTTGTCCACTACGTCTTCGACCGTTTCATATCTGGCCCGCCCGTCCGCCCGGATATACACAATCTTGTTGGGCTTGTCGGACAACAGATCCTTCACCTTCGGAGCCAGTTCGTCCGGCGTGACTTTCTGCAGTCCGGGGCTGAGGAACGTCTGGCCGTCGCGAGTGATGGCGACGATGACGGCATCTTCTTTATCGGCATCGGCCATGACGATCGGATTCCGTGCCTTGGCGAGATCCACATTGACGCCTTTGTTGAGCATGGGCGTGATGACCATAAAAATGATCAGGACGACGAGCATCACATCGACCATCGGCGTGACGTTGATATCCGATACCGGAGGCGGCGCTTTCTTTAATTGCATTTCTTATCTCCTGAATGTCCCTGCAGGCCGGAGCGACCCGCGGCAAACCGGCGACCGGCTTGCCGCGGGCATTCCATCAACTCGCAACGCCCGTTAATGCTTCGTCCGTTACTTGCGCGCGCCGGCTCTGACCTGGCTGCGCTTCAGGAAGTAGTCGAGCAGTTCCGAACTGGAGTTGCCCATTTCCACATCGAAAGCGTCCACCCGTCCGGTGAAATAGTTAAACGCCCACACGGCGGGAACGGCCACGAGCAAGCCGAGCGCGGTGGTGACCAGCGCTTCCGAGATACCGCCCGCGATGGCGCCGATACCGGGCGTCTTCTGCGTGGCCATCGTCTGGAACGCATTGATGATGCCGACAACGGTACCGAACAAACCGACGAACGGAGCCGTCGATCCGATAGTGGCCAGAGCGCTGACGCCCCGCTTCAGCTCCGCGTGCACAATGGCTTCGGATCGTTCGAGGGCTCGCTTGGAGGCTTCAATTTCTTCACCGGAAATCTCCGAACTGCCCTGATGCGCCTGGAACTCCTGCAATCCCGCCACGACTACCTTGGCCAGATGGCTCTTCTTGTAACGATCCGCGATCTTGATTGCCTCATCGAGCTTGCCTTCGCGTAACGCGCCGGCAACGGCCGGGGCAAATGCGCGGCTCTGTTTCCGGGCAGCGTTGAAAGCCATCCAACGGTCGATCATCACTCCGATCGACCACGCCGACATGATGAACATGACGATGACGACAGCTTTGGCAAGGCCTCCCATCTGATTCCAAAGATGGCGCACATCCCAGCCCGGCGCGCCAGCTTCCTGCAACAGCATAAAACCCCATACCTGCATCTGTAAAAGCATTTTTGTCCAGTCTCCTGCGAGTTGATTTTAAAAAAAACTACCTTCGGCGATCGTTCGATCCCGTGTCCGATCTTATTAGTTGAGAGTGAAGATCACGTCGATCGTCGTGATCACATCCACGGGGTCCCCATTGAGAAGCGTCGGTCGATAGGTCCACTGCTGGACCGCCTGCATAGCCGACTGCACGAGAAGCGGCGGTCCGCCCAGCAATTCCAGGTGTTGAATCGTTCCATCTTTACCGATGACGGCCTGGAACTTCACCGTTCCCTGAACACGCGCCGCCTTGGCGAGCGCGGGATAGACGGGCCGGGCCTGTTTGAGGAGCTTGCTCGCCTGTACCTGCCCGCCGACGCGCTGCACGGCGGGTTTCGGCTTTGGCGGAGGCGGCGGAGGCGGCGGAGGCGGCGCGATCGATGTGCCACCCAGAATACCGCCAAGCACGTTACCGTTAGCGCCGCCCGGAATACCGCCGAGCACACCCACGGCAGAGGGCGGTTCCGCGGATTCAACGATCATCTTGATTTCTTTCGGCACGCTCTTGGGCGCCGTAAGTTTCCCCATGTCGAACTGCTTCGGAGCCACTTTCACAACCTTCACGGCCTGTGGAGGAGGAGGCGGCGGCGGCGGGGGAGGCGGCGGCGGAGCTGTCAGAAACGTAGAGAGCTGCGCGCTCGGCAAAGCATCGAAATAGATTAACGGAATAATGATGATGACGCCCAGCACCACCAGCTCAATTGCGGCTGACAGCAGGATTGTGTAAGGACTTCTGGTCTTACCCACGCCATCAACGAAAGTCTGCTCAAACATAAGAATCCTTTCCAGCGAAAAATCACAGCCCGGGATCGATTCCCGTTCTATCTCACTCCCCCGAAACGCCAGGGGCAAATCTATATCCAACCCGCCAGACCGGCAAACGCTTACCGGCGTCCGCGGCCGGAACAACCAAAGTCGTCACTTAGCCACTTTTACCGGACTCTTTACCGCGCGCGGCTTAGGGACGGGACCCGCCGTAACAGGCAGCGACGGCGAGCCTGCTCCCGGACCCTTCTTCCGTCTGGCTTCGATGAAATCGTGGAAGGCCAGGACGATCGGACTGGCCACGTAGACGGAAGAATACGTTCCGACGAGAATACCGGCAACCAGCGCGAAAGAGAAACCATGCAACACCGGACCACCGAACAAAAACAGCGCGATCACGGTCAGAAACGTCAGACCGGATGTCATTACAGTCCGGCTCAGCGTCTGGTTCACGCTCCTGTTGATCACATCCACCAGACGTTCCCTGCGGTTCAGGTGCAGATTCTCGCGAATCCGATCGAAGATCACGATCGTATCGTTCATCGAATACCCGACCAGAGTCAGAAGCGCCGCGATCACGGTCAGAGTAATCTCTTTGTCGAACAAAGAGAAAATCCCGATGGTAATGATCGTGTCATGAAACACCGCGATCACCGCGGCCACGCCGTAAATCCATTCGAACCGGAACCAGATATATGCGAGCATCCCGGCCAGCGCCAATAGCGTCGCGTTAATCGCCTGGGACCGCAGATCCTTACCCACCTTCGGGCCTACAATCTCTATGTCGCGCGCCGCCGTGTAGGGGGCGATATACGCCTGCTGGTTCACGACACCGGCAATCTGCGGCGTCACGCCGGGAACCGAGCGCACTTCGTCCAGACTGGACAGCAGCCCGCCATGCTGATTCCTCCACGCCACAATCGCCGCCGCGAGCTGATCGATCTGAGGATCGGAGAGCGAAACCCCCGCCTTCTGCAGCGGATCGCGCAACCGGTCGGCCAGTTGTCCTGAACTCGTGTTATTCAGATCCAGTTTTCCGTTTCCGGGATGTCCGAACGTCTTTGCCAGCGTATCGAGCACCAGCTGCCGATTTTTGGCCAGCGTGGCATCGTCGGCGCCTTCCGTGCCGATTGCAATCTCGTTCGAGCCGTTTTCAAAAGTCTGCACGGTCGGCGGATTGGCCAGAACCTTCGTCAAAGAAGAACGGACATCGTCTATGGGAGGAGCGTTCTGAAACTTCACCGTCATCAGCATGCCGCCCTTGAACTCAATGCCATACCGCGGCCCGCCTTTGATTGCAAGGCTTGCCAGACCGGCGACTGTCAGGATCAATGAGGCGATGATGAACGGCCACTTCTTCCCGAGAAAATCAAAATTTGTGTCTTTAAATAATTCCATCGATCACTGCCCGCCCGCGCGCTTGTTCAACAAGCCGATTTCTCCGGGCAGAACCGTGCCAACGGTTATGACACCGGTCTTTAACAAAATGTTCCCGTTCTCCTGTGTATAAAAACTAACACAAACTGGTTGCCGCATCCATGTCCCCTTTATCGCGCCGGTCATAATCAGATGCTTAGCTCCGTAACCTGACGGCGCCGCGACAGTTCCCAGTCGAAGATGACTTTCGACACGAACACCGCCGTAAATACGTTTGCCAGAAGACCGATCACGAGTGTCACGGCGAACCCCTTCACCGGTCCGGTCCCGAACAGAAACAGGAAGAGACAGGACACGATGGTGGTCACGTGAGTATCGACAATCGTCCACCAGGCTTTACCGAAACCGGCATCCACCGCGGCCGGAATCGACTTTCCCGTGCGCAACTCTTCTCTGATGCGCTCGAAGATCAGCACGTTCGAATCGACGGCCATACCAATGGTCAGAATGACGCCGGCAATGCCCGGCAACGTCAGCGTGGCGCCGAAATAGGAAAGCGCCGCCATCAGCAGAACCGTGTTCAGCAACAGCGCCAGCACGGCGTTGATGCCAGCCTTCTTGTAATAGATCAGCATCACGAAGATCACCGCCACCAGTCCGGCGACGGCGGCGTAAATTCCTTCGCGGATGGAATCGGCGCCAAGCGAGGGGCCGATCGTGCGCTCCTGCTCATACTTGATGCCGGCCGGCAGCGCGCCCGTTTTCAATACAAGCGCGAGGTCGGATGCTTCCTGCTGGCTCGCGAGGCCGTTGATGCGGCCCTGATCGCTGATCGCGCTTTGAATGGTGGCGACGTTGGTGATCTGGTTGTCGAGTACGACGGCGAGCCGATTGCCGATATTCGCCGCCGTAAATTTCTCGAAGCGCCGCGCGCCATCCTGCGAGAGCGAGAAACTGCACTCCCAGCGGCCCGGCGAATCGGAATCCGTGCCCGGAGTGGCGTTGCGCATATCCTGCCCGGTGATGATCGCGGTGCGGGAGACCAGATACCAGCCGCCCCCGTTGCTCGCGGCGGGCCAGTCGAGAAGGTCGGTGCCAAAGGGCAGAATGCCGCCTTTTGCCGCGAGCCCGGCCTCGCGGGTTGTCCATGGCCCTTCGTTCTTCACTTCCACAATTTTGAGCTGCGCGGTGGTGCCGATCAGGTCTTTCACGCGGCCGGGATCGTCCACTCCCGGCAATTCGACCAGAATCTCGGACTGCTTTTCGGATGCCCCGTAATCCTGCACGGTAGGCTCGGTCAGACCGAGGGCGTTCACGCGCCGCTCAATCGTATCCCGTTCCTGCGCCACGGTGTTTCGTTTGAGATCGACCAGCGCGCTCGGCTTCATGTTCATCTTGTAATCGGTCGCGTTCAGGGGCGCGAGGACCCAGTCCGGATACTTGTCGGCGACCAGGTTGCGAAACGCCTGCGTCTTCGTCTGGTCGACACCGTGAATGTTGATTTGAATGGAATCGGTGGCTTCGAGAGTGGCCGGGTCGTTGCGGTCGAAACCCGCGACGGTGATGTCCGCGCTTTTCGTTGCGTCGCGGAGAGATTCAATCGCCTGATCGGCCACGGTCTTGGCTGCATCCTGCACCTGCACCTGCAGGACGAGGTGGCTGCCGCCCTTCAGGTCGAGCCCCAGATGAATGTTTTGCGAGAGATTCGATTCGAGCTGAGCTATGGTCACCGGGACGCCGATGCCGCCCAGGAAGTGGGGGTAGCCCACGATGCCAAACAGGCACGCGAGCACAACCACCACGATCGTTATCGCTTTTACCGTCAGATTCCGTTGCATGAAGATGTTTGCCTTGATCGTCTTGAATTACTTTGAGCCTTCGGGGGGTACCAGCGTGCTGACGGAAGAACGCGCGAACTGCAGCTTCAGGTTATCCGGTTTGACTCTCAGCACTATTGTGTCACCATCCACGGCCGTCACGGTCCCGACGATACCGCCGGAGGTTACCACGCTGTCACCGCTCTTCAACGCAGCGAGCATCTGCTGCTGGCGCTTCTTCTGACGCTGCATGGGCATGAACAGAAGAAAATAAAAAACGACGCCGATCAGTATATAAGGAGCGAAGAGAGCAATCGAGTTCGTCGGACTCTGCTGTAGGAAAAGAGAAAAGAACACGTCAGATTATTCTATACTGCCGCCCCGTGTTTCCGCGGCAAGCCTGTTCCTCAGGGCGTTGAGGTACAGCGGGAACCGGCCCAAAAGGATAGCCTGCCTGATCTCCCCCATGATGTCAAGGTACCGCTGCAGATTGTGCCGCGTGGCGAGAGACGCGAAAAGTATTTCTCCGGCCTGATACAAGTGACGCAGGTAAGCCCGGGAATGGTTTCGACAAGTGTAGCAGGCGCAGGCCGGGTCGAGCGCGGCGGGATCGTCCCGATAGCGGGCGTGTTTGATAATTACTCGGCCTTCGGAAGTGAACAGCCAGCCGTTGCGGGCATTGCGCGAGGGCAGAACGCAATCCATCATGTCGATCCCGCGCGCCACGTATTCGGGAAGCTCGTCCGGCATGCCGACGCCCATCGCATAACGCGGCCGGTCGCGCGGCAGGGCCGGTTCGGCCGCTTCCACCATTTCCATGCTGAGCGGCCGCGGTTCGCCTACTGAAAGCCCTCCAATGGCATAACCGTCTGCATCCAGATCCACCAGGCGCGCGGCGCACTCCCGGCGAAGATCCGTGAACATGGAGCCCTGCACGATGGGAAACAGAGCGTGGCGCCCGGGAGATTCCTCGATGCGCTTCCGGTAGTGCGCGAAGGCCTCCGCGGCCCAGCGAACGGTCCGATCCATCGATACGCGCGCGTATTCGTGGCTGACGGGATACGCCGGACACTCATCGAGCACCATCATGATGTCGCTGCCGAGCGCGAGCTGGACGTCCACGGTGGAGGCGGGCGAGAACTTGTGCGTGTCGCCGTTGAGGTGCGACTGGAAGGTGACGCCCTGCTCCGTGATTTTGCGCAGCCCGGAGAGGCTGAAAACCTGGTAGCCGCCGGAATCGGTCAGCAGGGCGCCGGGCCAGGACATGAAGCGGTGGAGGCCGCCGAGTTTGCGGATGAGTTCATGGCCGGGGCGAAGGAAAAGATGATAGGTATTTCCGAGGATGATGGGCGCGTGGAGATCGTCCCACAAGTCGCGCTGACTCAGGCCTTTGACCGTGGCCTGCGTGCCGACGGGCATGAAGACGGGCGTGGGGATGTCGCCGTGTTCGGTGTGCAGAATGCCGGCGCGCGCGCGCGTGACCGGGCATTCGGCCTGAAGTTCGAAGGTGATCTGACGAGGCAACTCCGATTGTATTGCGCGGATAATGGTTCGAGGAGCATCCCGGCTATGATTGGGAGTGCAATGGCCGTCGATGAGCAACTGCTGAGCGAAATCGTTCGCCGCATTCTGAGCGTTACCCGGCCGGAGAAGGTCATCCTGTTCGGGTCGGCCGCTTCGGGCCGGATGGATCGCGATAGTGACATCGATCTCCTCGTTTTGGAGCGCGATCCGCAAAATGCGAGACACGAAAGCGTGCGTATCGGCGACGCCCTCCTGGGACTGGGGTTCCCGTTCGATGTCATCGTGATGGACACGGAAAGATTCGAAGAAACCAGAAGCCTGATCGGAGGAATTGCCAGACCCGCCGATAAGACGGGGAAGATAATCTATGAAGCCGCCTGAGGAGGCAAGGCGCGACCTCGTTCTCCGGTGGCGCGAAAAGGCTGAGAAGGACTTCGGACTGGAGCAGCACCTGGTCGCGGAAGGATGCGCGTATCGTGAAGCCGTCGCTTTTCACTCGCAACAGGCAGCCGAGAAGCTTCTCAAGGCCTTCCTGGTATTTCACCAGATCGACTTTCCCAAAACCCACAATCTCGGAGAGTTGCTGACTCGCGTGGCCAGCTGCGACCCGGTGCTGGCTACCTCTCTTCGGGACATCACCGCGCTCAATCCGTATGGGATCGAGTATCGCTACCCCAGCGACTTCCCGGATTTGACGCACGAGGACGCCGAAGGCGCCTTTCGCCTGGCGGAAACGGTGTGGAAGGCTATCGCGCCGGGAATTGCTCCCGATCCCGGGTATACTTCGTGGCCGGCGCCCCACGGGACTTAAAATAGCCACCTGAAAAAAGGGCCCCTGCCGGAGCAGGCGCCCTTCCCTCTTTCTTTAAAGTGAGTGCGGTTTATGCGGGCTTCGAAACCGGCGCGGGCGCCAGTTCACGACTCGAAATCACGCGATCGATAATGCCATAGTCGACCGCTTGATCCGGGCTCATGATGTAATCGCGATCGACGTCCCGGGCCACCCGTTCGATTGTCTGGCCACTGGCATCGGCGAGGATCTTGTTCAAAATCTCGCGCATGCGAAGAATCTCCTTCGCATAAATATCGATGTCGGCCGCCTGTCCGGCCAGGCCCTGCATCGAGGGCTGGTGAATCATGATACGGGAATTCGGCAGGCTGAACCGCTTGCCCCTCTTGCCCGCCGCGAGCAGGACCGCGCCCATCGAGGCCGCCTGTCCCACGCAGATGGTGACGATATCGGGCCGCACGAACGCCATCGTGTCCAGAATCGCGAGGCCGGCCGTAATCGAGCCGCCGGGCGAATTGATGTAGATCGAGATATCGCGCTCGGGGTCTTCCGCCTCGAGGAAAAGCAACTGCGCGATGATCAGGTTCGCGACCGTGTCGTCGATTGGCGTCCCCAGAAATATAATGTTTTCCTTCAGCAGACGTGAGTAAATGTCATAGGCGCGCTCGCCCCTCGACGTCTGTTCCACAACCATGGGGACCAGCAGAGATTGACCCATTTATTTCCTTTCTTTCACTTAAGATGAAACCTGCGTCCGCGGAGATTCCCAACGCTCGACAATTCATGATACGACTCGCCCGGCCTCAGCGCGGCGTGATCAAGCCGCCGAGCTTATCCGCTTCCCCTGCCGCGGCACGTGGATACCGCGTCGCGTAAGCATCCGGATACTTAAGCCCGGAGCCGGTATTGCAGACGACGATCCTGTCGTCCCGGTTCAGAAGCCCTTCGCGGAGCAGGCGTTCGGCGGCGGCGATACAGGCAGCGCCCTCGGGGCTGGCGAAAATGCCCTCCTCGCCCGCGAGCCGGATTCCGGCGTCGATCAGGTCCGTATCCGGGATGGCGATGGCCGCGCCACCGCTTTCACGCACGGCTTTGAGAGCGAGAGAGCCTTCCTGAAACGCGCGCACCCCCGGCCCGCAACGCTCCGCCTGCACCGCAATCATTTTCGGACGCTTCGGGCCAATCCAGCCGAGGGCCTCCATCTCCTCGAACGCCTTCCAGATGCCGATCATGCCAACGCCGCCGCCGATGGGATATAGAATGGCGTCGGGCAATTCCCAGCCGAGCTGTTCGGCGACTTCGTAGCCAATCGTCTTCTTGCCTTCGATACGATAAGGCTCTTTGAGCGTCGAAATATCGAACCACCCTTCGCGGCGGCTGCGTTCGGCCACAATCCGGCCGCAATCGCCAATCCGGACGTCAACCAGCGTGACATGGGCGCCAAACGCCTTGCATTCGATGAAATTCGCCTGCGACACATCCTGAGGCATGAAGATGTGCGCTTCGAGCCCCGCCGCCGCGGCATAGGCCGCCAGCGCGCTCGCGGCGTTGCCGGCCGAGAGGATCGCCAGTTTTTCGAGCCCGAGTTCCACGCACATCGAGACAGCGCAGGAAAGGCCGCGGGCTTTGAACGAACCTGTTGGATTCAGCCCCTCGTCTTTGATCAGCAGTTCGGAGGCGCCGATACGCGCGCCCGTGCGCCGTGCCTTCAGCAGAGGCGTCATGCCCTCACCCAGTGAGATAATGGATCTCTCATGCTGGACGGGAAGGGCTGGCGCGTAACGCCATATGGAATCCGGAGCCGAAGCGAAGCTGTCGAGCGACCATGTGGCGCGCAGACGAGGAAGATCGTAGCGAACCAGCAGGGGCCCGCCACACTCGCACAGATTCCAAACCTTGCCGGCTTGCAGTTTCCGGTTGCACAGGCTGCACTCCAGATGCGTCACTAGGTTATTGGGCATGAAGGGTCTTATTTATCTTATCGGGGTTTGCGCAGGGCTTTGCGCGCTGGCCATGCCGGTGTGGGCGGGCGAATACGTAGTGCTCGGAAACGGTTTCCGGCTCCATGCCGAGCGGCACGAGGTGGATGGCGCCGTTGTACGGATTTTCTCCGCCGGCGGGGTGACCGAAATGCCCGTCACGGCAATCGCGGGCTACGAACAGGACGAAATTGTGACGCCAGCCACGCCCGCCCTGACATCGCCTGAGCCCGCGGTTCCGGCGGTCGTGCCGCCGACCCCGACGCCGGCCGAACTGGCATCCGCGGCTGCGCGGGAATTCCGGCTTCCCGATACGTTCGTCCGCGGCGTCATGAAAGCGGAGTCCGGTTTCCGTGTGGACGCGGTCTCGCCGAAGGGCGCACTTGGCCTGATGCAACTGATGCCGGATACAGCCCGGGATCTGGGCGTCGATCCCCGAAACCCGTACCAGAACGTGGAGGGCGGAACGCAATATCTCCGCACTCTGCTGGCAAGATACGAAGACGATCCAAACCAGGTTCTGCTGGCGCTGGCGGCGTATAATGCCGGTCCTACCGCCGTCGAACGCTATCACGGCGTTCCTCCCTACAGAGAAACCCGCGAATATATCCTGCGTGTGCTCAGGAGCTGGGAACAGGACGGGAAGAAATAGCCGAAACTTTCGTCATATAGATACATCCAAAATGGCGGTATGGTTATTCAGGCCGCCACCAGCGGTGTATGCTTCTGTCCCGCGTTCTTGTGGGAGAATAAAGATTCGCGTACAATGGCCACGGAAAGCATTCCGCTTGAAACACCCGTAGACGACGAGCTGGAGCTTGTCGCTCGAGCGCGAGAGGGCGACGCCGCGTCGTTTTCGATATTGCTGCGGCGCTACGAAGGCAAGATTTTCCGTCTGGCGGTGAACATTACGCAGAATCGCGAAGACGCGGAAGATGTTTTGCAGGAATCGTTCCTGAAAGCCTACGAACATCTGGATCAGTTCCTGGGCAATTCGAAGTTCTACACGTGGATCGTCCGGATCGCGGTCAATCAGGCGCTGATGAAGCTGCGCAAGCGCCGAAGCGATCGCGCGGTTTCGCTCGATGAGCAGATCGATACGGGCGAAGATACGGTCGTGCGTGAAATCGCGGCCTGGGACCCGGATCCGGAACAGCGATACTCCCGGGAGGAGTTGCACACCATTCTGTCGACGGTAATCGACGAACTGGCCCCGATTTACCGCACGGTATTCACGCTCCGCGACGTGGACGGGCTTTCCACGGAGGAAACGGCCGAGGCGCTGGACCTGAGCGTACCGGCGGTCAAGAGCCGCCTGCTGCGCGCCCGTTTGCAGTTGCGAGACAAGCTCACGCGCTTTTTCAAACGCAAGGGGGATGACGCCTTTGCTTACATGTAAAGAATTTCTGGCGGAGTTGAGCGACTTTCTGGACGAAAAAACCAGGTTTGAGTTGCGCTCGAAGCTTGAGAAGCATCTCGCCGAATGCCCGAATTGCTGGGTGGTTTGCGATACGACACGGAAGACGATTCAGGTCTTTAAAGGCATGGATTCGTGCGCAATCCCCGAGGACGTGCATTCCCGCCTGATGGACGCCGTCGAACGCCGCATGGCAGCCAAAAATTCACGCGGTTAGACCTTTCAGACCAGTCCGAGTTCGGCCTGCTTATCGAGGTCGAGCAGGTAACCCCGTTTCCCCACGTTCATCGCCGACGTCTCGCCCAGCTTTTCCTGCGCTCCCGCGGCTTCGTGGATGTGCCCGCAGAAAAAGAACCGGGGCTGCTCGCGCTGGAGGAATTCGCGCATGGATCTGCTGCCGGCGTGGCGAAGATTGGTGATGCGGTCGAGCATGGTTCCATGCGGGGGCACATGGCAGATGGCGATCATCGGTTTCAAACCATCGAATGCGTGGAGCCGGAGGGCAAGCTCTTCTTCCGTATATTCGCCCGGCGTATCGAACGGCGTCGGGTTCGAATAGCCCAGGCCGACCACCTCAAACCCGTCAATTCCCATCCTCCCGCCGTGAAAATCGTTCAGCCCGAAGCGGCGGCATAAATCCGTAATCTGTTCGGTCGATTCATGATTGCCGGGGATGACATAAACCCGGTCCCCGCGCGTCTTCAGGATCTCTCCCATGGCATCGAGGCGGCGGGAAAAGTTCACCAGATCTCCCGCGCAGAAATAGTAATCCGCCTCAATCGCCATCAGGCGCTCCAGTGCCCGCGCATCGCTGTGAATGTCGGAAAAGATCAGTAGTTTCACCGTCTCCATCTTACCTGCGGACCGTTGCCGCCCGGGAAAAATCGGGGCAACGGAAAATTTGACTTCGGAACCGATCGAAGAGAGAATAGTGTGTTACCCACCTCCTTGTGCGGATGTGGCGGAATTGGCAGACGCGCTAGATTCAGGTTCTAGTTCTGTAACAAGAGTGAAGGTTCAAGTCCTTTCATCCGCACCAATTAAATCAAAGACTTACAATCGATTCCGATTGTTCAGTTCACAGGCGCATTTTGCTCTTGTGTGCCGGTAGTGTGCCGATCGATTTCCGACGTCCGTTTGCTTGCCACGTATTCACCTTGGCGCCGCGCTGCGTCCTTGAGATCCGATTCGCTCACAATGTTGTAGCGGTCGAAAACGGCGCGCGTCTTGTGACCAGAAATCATCATGGCAACTCGCTCGGGGACACCGGCTCTTACCAGATTGCGTACACCCGTCCGGCGAAGGTCATGAAATAGCTTCAGAGGCTTTTCCGTGTCCCCCACTGTCGTTACCAGGCCCGCGGTCTTACATGCACTTTCCCAAGCGGTTCGGAAGTCCTTGACGGGTTCGCTGGCGCGGGAGAACACCCACGGGCATTCGGGAAAGTGAAGGTCGCGTATTTCCTTCTGGATCGCGAGCGTTTCGTACAACTCCGGCGCCATGAAGATCGTTCGGCCTTCATCGTTCTTGGTCGTGCCGGGCTCAAGGCGGATGACCTGTTCCGCGAGATCGACCTGTTCCCATTGAAGGCTTAGTATCTCCCCCCTGCGGCAGCCGGTATAGAACGCAAAGGTCACCAGTGGCTTTATCTCCTCGGGCAGCGCGCGCCGTATGGCGATGAAAGCCTCGTCTTCGAAGAATCCCTTGCGAACATTGTTTTCGGCGAGCATAGGGATCGGCGGAACGGCCGCGACCTTCGGCGGACTCGACGCTTTGCCGAGATTGAACGCGCGCCTCAACAACGCCAATTCGCGATTGATAGTCCCGTTCGAGGCTGGGGCGATTGCGCGCTTTTTGCCGTTCGGCAGCGTGCGGATCGTCGCCTCGCGACGGCTGCCGATGTATGCCTGAATCTGGTCTGTTCCGACCAGTTTCGCCTTCACGGCGCCGAAGTAGGGTCTGAGATGCACACGTACCACCAGCGCGGCCCATGCGTGGCTCTGGCCGTTCGTACTGTAGTCGAGCAGCAACCCATCGAGCAGCGTACCTACAACTGTGTCGGCCGCACTCGTGAAGGTTCCCTGGTCGCGCTCTGTCAGGGATCTGTTCAGGTGTGACTGCGCTTCTTTCTTCGTGCCGTGAAACGTGGTGTTGTGATACAGGCGTTTGCCGGTTCGGGGATCGCGCCCCATAAACTGTTAGGCCCGGAATAAAATGACAGCAGTTTCCCCGGTTTTGATGTCAACGTGAATCCCGGTTTTTATTTCGAGGCGTAAACCGGCGTTGACGCCGGGGAATGCAAGCGCGT
>Ga0207933_1000082_pt1 | contig 93351 bp, 87 predicted proteins | sample NGESurdeep092012_4_FD_184488 | JGI IMG/M metagenome (GOLD analysis project Ga0207933, IMG submission 184488) | Arctic peat soil microbial communities from Barrow, Alaska - NGEE Surface sample F53-3 deep-092012 (SPAdes) | ecosystem: Environmental > Terrestrial > Soil > Wetlands > Peat ... | reverse complement strand
TTCAACGCGTCGGCGCCCAGGTGCAGGTCCTCAATCAGAAGTTCGACTTGGCCCACCTGAAGCTCAATCAGATTAAGAACACCATCGCCAACACCAAGGTCATCGTCGCGGGCATTCAAAACAAGGTGGTCACCGACGACTCACAACTCAAGGCCGACGCCATCTTCGCCTACGTGACTAACGGCTCAGCCGACTCGAATAATCCACTCTTCACGAACAACGCAGCCAACGCCGGCGCCACCACCGTCTACAGCCAATTGGCCGAAGGCAATATCGGCAGCGCGATCGCCGCCCTCAAAACGAACCGGGTGCAACTCACCCAAGAGCGCGGCATCTTGACGGCCGAAGAGGCCCAGGCCCTCAGTGTCAATAATGCGGCCGAGGCTGCATTACGTCAGGGTGAGACGCTCCAAGCCAATATCGAAGCCGCTCGCTCCCAAGTAGAGGGTCAAATCTCGGCGTACTACAACGCCCTCGCCGCCGCGGCCGCGGCCCGCTCACGAGCCGCCGTCGCAGTCGCAATCGCCACGCCGACGCCCGGCAACTCGCCCGCTCCCCCGCCCGACGGGCTGGGCGAGGCCGCAGTGGCGGCCGCCGAGTCCTACCTCGGTCCTCCGGCCACCTGGTACGCGTGGGGCGGAGCGTCACGTAGCGGCGTCGACTGCTCGGGTCTCGTGATGTTGGCCTACGACGCGGTCGGCATCTCCCTGCCGCACTACTCGGGCGCTCAGTACGACGATACCGAACGAGTTCCGTTGTGGGACATCCAGCCCGGTGACCTCTTGTTCTACGGTTACAACGGTAACGAACACGTGGCGATGTACGTCGGGGGCGGCAACATGATCGAAGCGCCCGAAACGGGTTACCAAGTGCACATCACGCCGATCCGACTCGGCTACGGCTTCGTGGGGCTAGGTCGCGTGCGCGCCTAGCGATGTCGGACGCCCCCACCTCAATTCACCTCGGCCCCTTCGTTTTCCACCTTTACGGGCTCGGACTCGGAATTGCCGCGTACGTCACCTTCCTCTACGCCGAGCGGCGCTTTCGACGTGCCGGCATCGACACCACACCCTTCGCGCGCTACTGCGTCGCCCTCATCATCGCGGGGCTCGTCGGCGCACGACTCGCCAACATCGCCACGAATTGGTCGTACTACGATGGCCACCCCGCGAGGTGGATCGCCGTGTGGCAGGGAGGGATCGCCAGTTTCGGTGGCATCGCTCTCGCCCTACCCGTTGGCATTATCTTGCAGCGGCGCTGGTGGCCGTCATTGCGACTCACCGCGTTCTGTGACGCCTTCATCCCGGCCCTCGTCGCGGGGTGGGCGCTCGGTCGAGTGCTAGGTCCCCAATTTATGGTCGGCGGGGGTGGACACGAGACGACGTCGTGGATGGGCATCCACTACGTGGGCCAGGTGGGAAAACGCGTGCCCGTGCCACTCATTCAGGGAGCGGAGGACGCTCTGTTATGGCTGGCACTGTTACGACTCGAGGCCAAATGGACGTCACGTGCAGTTGGCGCACTCGGTGCGGTGGCCATGATCATCTGGGGAGTCGTGCGTGCCGCCGACGAACACTGGTTACTTGGCGACGAGTCGCACTCGGGATCAGTGGGTGTCCAACTGGCCGGATTAGCGCTGTCGCTAGCGGGGCTCATCATTCTATGGCGAGTGCAGCGCGGGTCGCGCAAGTGGGTGAGTCCCAGGGCATAAACACTGATGCGCGCAGCACTGGACTGCGGAGGTTGCGAATGCTCAGAAGGTCCGCGAGTACGTCACGAGCACTGTCGGCGGGGTGCGTCCCAGGGAAGAAAACCATGGGCACCCTGCTCGTCATTGTCGTGGTCGTAGTCGTCATTGCTCTAACGCTGTAGTGCGTCATCGACGCCGCAAATCGATCTTGGGATTCCTTCAGCGCTATCGACAGCAATGAGACACCCTGGATTATGCTCGCGCTCGTGTTCCCGTTCCTCGGCCCCAATGCCGACTTGGCCGCCATTCGCGCCAAGTTCCCCGCCGCCCACCGGTGACCATTGGCTGCGTGACCCTGTCACTATCGATCTGACTATCTTCTTCGCGCCTCAAATGGAGAGGTACTGTCGCCGTCAAGCCATTCGAACGATGGCGCCTCAACCGTCTTAGAGTAAGGCGTTCCATTCCTCGTCGGTCAGGACGCCAAGTCGATTGACTTCGGCGCCCACGCGTACCGCACTGCGCGTGACGTCGACGTACGAGACGTGGTCCAGACCCATTCGTCGCCACGGCGAGAAGATGCTGCGCGTCGGCGAGGGGTTGGAGTAAATGCCACGCACGAGGAGACCTTCGTCGGAAGCGGCCACAACCACCGCCGGACGAATCTTCGACTGTTGCTCGGGAACGACGGGGTCCACGTTGTCAAACGGTACTTCCGTCGTGACGACCGAGCCGGCCATGGCGTGTCCAGCGTCGTAGAGGGCCACCTCGGTGGGCGTCAACTGCACCGCGCGTCGTATCACCGTCGTCGGAACGTGCACGTGGGTCGACGCAGAAGTCGACGTAGTCACGACCGGCTTCTTTTTCTCCGATTTCATCTTGGGATGATGATGTTCAACTTTGGCTTTCGCGGCTTGGGCGGCCTTACGCACCTTCTCTTCGTCACGACGCTGACGTCGTTGTTCACGCACCGCCTCGTCAACGACTTTGGGTATCAAGAGAGACGCCTGACCGATGGTCACTTCGATCTCGGGCAGAGCTAATGCCTCGTCCTCGCCCAAGATTTGACGACAATGCGGTGCCGCCGGGAATTCGTTGCCTATGGCGAAGGCCAGCACCGCGACGATCTCGTCGTCGGTGAGGGCCTCACCTCGCAGCGAAGCGATCGCCGAAGTGAGTTGCTCGTAATTTGGCGACTCGGCGTGATCACCGAGGGCGGCGATCACCTTTTCCAGCGGATCCATGGCGAGCACCTCCAAGAGACCCGACACCGCGTCGATGGGCGCTCCTGCGGCGAAGGAACCCACGTCTCGCTTCTTCTGCAGCGATCGCAGGGGTACCGCGACGACGGCGCTCAATTTCGCTCCCTGGAGTTGCAACGCATCGACCACGCGCATAATCATCGCGTCGTCAATCTTGGCGATTGCTCGGCGCATCACGTCGTGGGAACTGGCGTTCAATACTGGCATCACATTCCTAATTCTCGGGGTTCGCGACGCGTCGACAGTGATAGCTCGTTCGCGAACTCCACCACTTCACGACCGACGGCACCCATCCACTGTACTGAGGAGACGGGAAGGGGGTCCGTGGGACCTGTATCTCAGCACGTACGCGACGATTCCCGTCGCCCAACACTTTTTGGAGCGGTGCCCACTACGCGCTCGTGCCAGGGATATTCAACAACGACGCGCGAGCACCGTTCGAGCACGAACACTTCCCCGCGGCGATACAGGTATTCGTCCTCTATGGGATTTGTCGGACTGGAGTCGAGAATGACTACAGATCCCTATTTACTGGGACCAGAAAGTAGGAAGTTCCATGGAAAAGCTCCTCGACGTAATCGGAAATCCTTCAAAGATCGAAACACCGCGCGCTGCGCTGGCTGCAACGGTCCAAGGCGTCCGCACTCGTATGGACCGCGATGCGCATATGGCTGGGAGTCATGTGGATTCAGGCTGGCGTGGCGAAACTGTGGGGCGCTGAAAATCCGGCATTCATGCACAACGGCGGAGCCGGCGTCGCTGGCTTTGCGTCGCACGGCGTGGCGGCCTATAGCTGGTGGGGCAGTTTTCTTCACAGTTTCGTCGTTCCCAATGCGGGCTGGATTGGTGTCGTCGTTGCGGTCTCGGAATTCGCGATCGGCATTTGCCTGGCACTCGGACTCTTTACGCCACTCGCCGCAGTTGCGAGCCTCGTGTTGCTCTTCACCTACGTGATGTCGGGCACCGCGAGTGTCTGCGCTCTACGCGCTCTTCGCGATCGTGATTCTGGCGATGTGGAGGACCTCTAGCTGGATTGGGGTCGACGGCATCATCTCTGGTTACCGTCAGCGTCACGCCAATGCAACCCCACGGGGTCAGATCGGTGACGACCCAGAAGTGTCTGCGGCTCTCAAGAAGTTGGAAGCGACGAAGTCGCTCGACGACGTGTTGCCCGAAATTGCGGAATCCGCAACTGACGGAAAGAAGATCTCGTCGTAGGTATTTGATGAGTTAACCGAACATCGGCAATCCGCTTGATCGGACCGCCGATGTTCGGCTTATGGGAGAAACCACTGCTTCCGATCGGTCAGGTGCGAAGTCCATCGCGACCAAATGCTCCAAGGTTCCGTGCGACATAGATGAGGGGCCGACCCGCACATTCTGCAATTGGCGACTTGAATACCGTGACTAATCTTGCGGTTTGTTTGGATGTCCAGGGTGAACCTGGGGCAACCCTCATGATGGAATGGGAACACGCGCAAAGACATCGAATGGAAAACACACGGGACCGACTCACTTCAATATGTCGGGATCTCAGAGGGCGAGATGGAGACGAAGTGCCTCATCGAGTTCATCCATTAGATCTTGAGGGACTTCGCCAATCGCCGTTCCTAGACGTTCAACTGAAACGGACCGAACTTGCTCTGCCTGTGCCTTTGAATCGCGCTCCAACCCCGTTGATCGGGCGACGAGCAAGACTTGAAATGGGTAGATGCGCGAGATGTTCGAGGTCACTGGCACGACCGTAATAACTCCGTGGCCGATTCGTTCGGCGGCAACGTTGGCTCCATCATTGCTGACGATGACGGCGGGCCGTTTCTTGTTTGACTCACCGCGCTGGGTTGGATCAAGGTTCACGAGGTGGATCTCGCCTCGACGCACTAATTCAACCCATCCGCGGCAGCGTGATTCCAGAGCGCCTCGTCCTCGTTGGACCACTCGACCCAGGCTGCTTCGTACGCAGCGCCAAGTCCAGTTGCCCTGAGCAGACGGACAGCCCTATGAAGTGCAGCCGAGCGAGAAGGGAGTCCCTTTTCGGCTGCATACGAATCAAGGAACGTGACGTCATCGTCGGGAAGGCTCATGCTGACTTTCATACTTTTATACTGCTATTTGTATGACTACAAGATGTGATTGGTAGCTTGGCCACGATCGCTACACGCCACCCCATCTCGTTGGGAATTGACCTTGATTCAGATTTCACTCGCTGTTACAACATCCTCTAACCGCATCGACTGACTAAGCGAATAGGGTGCTTCGCGACGACCACACCTTGAATCCGGTTCGTCCCCTCGTAGATCTGGGTGTTCTGGCCGATTTGTCCACCTGTATCACCGAGTCAGCCATCGTCGGGAAATCGGTCCACTCCGTCCGCAGAATTACGTGCCGGCGGTCTGAATTGTAGGGATGGAGTAGGAATCACTCCGGTCCGGCAGGCAAGTTCACGAACGGGCCAGAGTCCCCGTCGACGGACACCGGCGTCGGTCATTGGTCAGCGAATCAACCTCTTCCTCGATCAGAGAAGATCAATAGGGCTTCTTCAAATTTACGAACATCGGAAAATGCTTGACGTTGCAAGTCAGGACCGGACACCCGATGACCATGGCCGTGGCGGCAATCGCGAGGTCAGCACCGTCAATCGAACCATGACTCGGCAGCCACCTCCGCCCTAATTCGCCGGCACGTTCAGCGATAATCGTGTCGACCGGGTGCCAATGAAACAGAGTAAGGAGTAATCGTGTCCCTTCCTCTTCGTGCGCTCTCATGTCAGCGAGAACTTCCAAACGAGTCATCTCGCTCGCGTGTAGCGGCGCAGTCAGCCTCGCTTCTTCGAGAACCCTCTCAGCGCCTTGATGTCCTCGAAGGAAGTCAACGATGACGGAGGTGTCGACGAGAACAGCCATTACTCGGCCGCCGTGAGGCGAGATCCGCTACGGAGCCGTTCGACCATGGTGGCCCCGTCCTCACCGCGATCAGCCCACGAGCCAAAGGTCTGGCGCATGATAGCGAGGTCATCGGCGCTGGAGCGCGACGATCCTTACACTCTCTCCACCGCATCTCTGATAAGGGCAGAAAGCGACTTGCCAGAACGCGCGGCCTCGGCGTCAAGAATCTGGCGCTCCTCTGCAGTCAGCGATATCTGGGTCCTTTGCATGATGTAAGTATACATCACTTTCACTCAATCAGGCCGGTAGAACGATCTTGACATCGAACTTCTTCGCGGTTGTTGAGCGGCCATCAACCCAACCCGCAAGGAAGCTAACGGTCCACTAACGGAGAAGGTGCTTGGCCACGACCACCCGCTGAATCTGGTTCGTTCCCTCGTAGATCTGGGTGATCTTGGCGTCTCGCATGAAGCGTTCGACGGGAAACTCTTTCGTGAATCCGTATCCACCGAGGAGCTGCACGGCGTCGGTGGTGACACTCATCGCGGTATCGGACGCAAACGACTTGGCCGCCGCGCCGAGGTAATTGAGGTTCTTGTCAGGGTCGCCGGCGTCGATAGCGGCGCACGCCGCGTAGACGAGAGCGCGCGAGGCCTCGGTGCGGATCGCCATGTCGGCCAGCATGAAACGAAGGCCCTGCAATTGCGAGATGGTCGAACCAAACGCCTTGCGTTGCGTCATGTACCCCGCGGCGTAGTCGATCGCCGCCTGCGAGATTCCCACCGCCTGGGCGCCAATCGTGGGGCGTGAACGATCGAGGGTGTGCATTGCGATGCGAAACCCCTCTCCCTCTTCACCGATACGGTGCGACAGGGGAACGCGGACATTCTCGAAGACGACCTCTCCCGTCGGCGAGGCGCGAAGACCCAACTTGTCCTCGTGCTTGGGAAACTGCAGCCCCCACTCCTTTTCCACCAGAAAACAGGTGATGCCGTGGCTCTTGGCCGTCGGTTGCGTCGACGCGAAGACCGTGTAGGTATCCGACACCCCCGCGTTGGTGATCCAGTACTTGGAACCGTTCAACACGTATTCGTCACCCACTCGCTCGGCGTGACAACGCATCCCCGCCACGTCGGATCCGGCGTCGGCCTCGGACAAGCAGTAACTGGCTTGGGCGGTTCCGGCCGCGATGCGCGGGAGGTAGGTGGACTTGAGCTCTTTGGAACCAAAATTCATGATCGGCAACATGCCGAGCTTCGAGATCAACCAGGTGACCGAGATCGACGCACAACCGCGAGCGAGTTCCTCGGCGACGACAGCTTGGGTGACCATGTCGGCACCCGCGCCACCGTAGGCCTCGGGGACCCAGAGTGCGGGAAGGTCCATCTCGACGCAGGCGTCCCATGAATCCTGGGGAAAGATCTGTTCGCGGTCATAGCGCGCGGCATGCGGCGCCACGCGATCGTTCACGAATCCCTTCAGAACGTCTCGAAAGGCCCGCTGCTCCTCATTCAGTACGAAACTCATGACGGCTCCTCGTTGAGACGACTAGGGCTGGGGAAAGAGCTGATCCTCGGTGACGGCGTCGACGAAGCGACGCTGGGCGACGTAACTGTGGGCCAGTCCCGCGAATTCACTGGCGTCAGCCGGCGCTCCTTCGCGCAACCCGAAGACGTCCAGGGCGACGCGCACGTCGTAGACGGTGGGGCCGCGTCCCGCCAAACTGGCGCGCTTGGCGGCGACGAGCCCGATAGCCGTGACCAGGTCGTGGTGCTCAATGCCCATGACGTGCAGCGTCGCGCACTCGTGCTCGGCCAGCGACATGGCGAATCCCTCGCCCGGGGCGTTCGTCCCGCTCAGGGGACCCTTGGGAGCGTGGCGCAACAGGCCCGCTTTTTTGGCGCGCCCGATCTCGGGCGTCGACGTTTTTTCGGTAGGTCGTACTTCCCCACTACGAGATACGGGCGAGAAAGTGGGCTGCGTCACGCTCCGAGACTACCTGGTAGCGACTTAGACCCTCGTCAGCCAACTCTCGTACTGCGGTAGTTCGCCACGCACCGCCTTGAAGTACGTCTCTTGAATAGCCTTGGTGATGGGCCCCGGCTTGCCGTCGCCGACCTCGCGGTCGTCGACCGAACCGATTGGCACCACTTCGGCGGCGGTGCCGGTGAGGAAGGCCTCGTCGGCGACGTAGAGGTCGTCGCGACGTAGCGCTTCGAAACTGACCTCGTAGCCGAGGTCATTGGCGATGGTCACGACGCTGTGTTGGGTGATGCCGCGCAACGCGCCAGCCTCTGACGGCGGTGGCGAGATGATGAGCCCGTCACGCACGATGAAGAGGTTCTCACCGGTGCATTCGGACACGCGCGCGTCAGGTCCGAGCATGATGGCCTCGTCGTAGCCGGCCTTGATGGCCTCCACCTTGGCGAGGGTCGAGTTCACGTACCCGCCCACGGTCTTGGACCCGGTCGGCATCGCGTTGGGCGCATGGCGCATCCACGACGACACCTTCATCCGCACGCCGTGTTCGAGGCCGTGGTCGCCGAGGTAGGCACCCCAGGGCCACGCGGCAATCGCCACGTTGACGGGACAATTGAGTGGATTGATCCCCATCTCGCCATATCCCAGGTACACGATGGGGCGCAGGTAGCACCCCTCGGTCTGGTCGTTGACGCGCACCACTTCGACGCAGGCGTCAACCAGTTCGCCCAGGGTGAAGGGCACGTCGATCATCAAGATCTTGCAACTGCGCAGTAGTCGCTCCATGTGCTCGCGCAGGCGAAAGACCGCGGGACCCGACGGGGTCTTATAGGCGCGAATACCCTCGAACGCCCCGGTGCCGTAGTGCAGGGTGTGCGTCATGACGTGCGTCGTGGCATTATCCCAGTCGACGAACTGACCGTCCATCCAGATTTTCTTGGTCGGGGTGATGGGCATTTACAACCTCTCTAGTAGTTGAGTCGTGACTCCCGACGTTCCGAGGATCGACGCGTCACCCTCAAAGTCTCTCACCGCACGAGCGATGCGCGCAGCCGCATCGTCCTCTCCCAGGTGTTCGAGCATCAAGACGGCCGAGGACACCGCGGCCAACGGATTGGCTCGATTGGTTCCGACGATGTCGTGGGCCGCGCCGTGCACGGGCTCAAAGAGCGACGCACCGGTCTTGGCCGGATTGATATTGCCACTGGCGGCGAAGCCAATGCCGCCCGTCACCGCGCCCGCGAGGTCGGACAAGATGTCGCCGAAGAGGTTGTCGGTCACGATGACGCTGTAGCGCTGGGGGTCCTCCACCAAGTAGATGCACGCGGCGTCGACGTGGTTGTAGTCGACCTCCACGTCGGCAAAGTCTTGACGGACGTGGGCGACGACGCGCGACCACAGGTCGCCGGCGTAGGTCAACACGTTAGTCTTGTGGACCAACGTCACCTTGGGCCGCGCGGCGCGTTGCGCTCGCTCGAAGGCGTAACGAACGCAACGCTCGACGCCAAAGCGAGTATTGACCGAACCCTGCGTCGCGATCTCGTGCGCCGTGCCGTAGCGCAGCACCCCGCCTTCGCCGGCGTAGGGACCTTCGGTGTTTTCTCGCACGATGGCGAAGTCGCATTCGGGCGCGAGGGAACCCGCCAATCCGTGAAACGGACGGTAATTGATGTAGAGGTCGAGTCCAAAGCGCATCCGCAACAGCAGTCCCCGCTCCAGGGTGCCTCCAGGAATGCGCGTGTCGCCAATGGCCGGACCAATGGCGCCGAGCATGATGGCGTCAAAACCGCGCAGTCGCTCCAGTGTCGCGTCGTCGAGGACGAATCCGTCGCGCAGGTAGCGCGCCGCACCCAGGTCGAAGGACTCGGTGGTGACGTTCACGCCCGCCGCTTGGACCACGTCGAGCGCCGCTGCCGTTACCTCGGGGCCAATACCGTCGCCGCCAATAACGGCAATCGAGTGAACGCGCTGGGTCATAAGTGCTCTCCTTGTTCTACCTATTTTGCTCGTCGGGCGACGCTTCGAGCAAAACCGAACGCTTTCGCCCTGAGACCACTCGGTAGAATCTGATTTGCTGTATCTAGTTGGGGACGTGTCATGGCGAGCGAAATTCATCGCATCACTCAAGAAACACTGGACAAACTCCAGGAGGAGTACCACCACCTGACGACCGTCGGGCGCACCGATATCGCCCGAGTGATCGAATCGGCGCGCCTACTGGGCGACTTGAGCGAAAACGGCGACTACCACGCCGCCAAGGACGAGCAGGGCAAGATGGAATCGCGTATCCGCCAGATCGACAACGTCATTCGCAACCACGAGCTCGTCGAACGCGACGAACACGCCGGCGCGGTCCAGCACGCCTCCATTGTGCGCATCGTCTACGACGGTGACGCCGACGAGGACTTTCAGGAGTTTTTCATTGGGTCTATCGAGGAAAAGCCCGACGGCGTCCTCGTGGCCTCGCCCACCTCGCCGTTGGGCTCGACGCTGCTCGGCCACGCCGTGGGCGATGTGGTCGAATACGAGGCGCCCTCGGGGGTCCTGCGGGTGAAGATTATGGGGATTCGCTAATCATGACGGCACGCACTCTGTACGAAAAAATCTGGGAAGAACACCTCGTCGCGTCGCCACCGGGTGAATCCTCGGTCATCTACATCGACTTGCACCTGGTGCACGAGGTGACGTCGCCCCAAGCCTTCGACGGACTACGACTGAACGGCCGCGGGGTGCGCCGACCTGATCTCACCCTCGCCACCGCCGACCACAACGTGCCGACCGAGCCCATGTCGGTACCCGTCACCGACCCGATCTCGCGACGACAGCTCGAAGCCCTCGAGGAGAACTGTGCGGAGTTCGGGATCACCGTCTTTCCCCGCGGTCACGAGAATCAGGGCATCGTGCACATCATTGGGCCCGAGCTCGGAGTGACCCAGCCCGGCATGACCATCGTGTGTGGGGACTCGCACACGTCCACCCACGGGGCCTTTGGCGCGTTGGCCTTCGGTATTGGCACCAGCGAAGTCGAGCACGTGCTCGCGACGCAAACGTTGCCCCAGCAGCGCGCCAAGACCATGGCGGTGAACGTGGAGGGCCAGGCGCCCGTCGACGTGAGCGCCAAAGACATCGTCTTGGCCATTGTCGCCACCTTGGGCACCGGCGGTGGGGCGGGCTACGTCATTGAGTACGGCGGCCAGGCCATTCGCGACCTCTCGATGGAGGGTCGCATGACGCTGTGCAACATGAGCATCGAAGCTGGCGCGCGCGCCGGTCTCGTCGCGGTCGACGAGACCACGATCGACTACTTACGGGGGCGACCAGGTGTCCCCTCGGGCGAGAAGTTCGAAGAAGCCGCCACGCGCTGGCGTAGTTTGGTCAGTGATGACGACGCGCACTTCGACGCCGTCGTGACGCTCGACGCGCAGAGTCTGGTGCCCTTCGTGACGTGGGGAACCAATCCGGCCCAAGTGGTAGCGCTGAGCGGTGTGGTGCCCGATCCCGCGAGCTTCGAGGATCCTGATCTGGCGAGCACCACCCGGCGGTCGTTGGCCTACATGGGTCTCACCCCCGGTACGCCGATGAAGGACATCGCCGTCGACGTCGTCTTCATTGGTTCGTGCACCAACAGTCGGATCGAGGACCTGCGTGCGGCGGCGGCCGTGGCGCAAGGACACCACGTCGCAGAATCGGTGCGCGCGCTCGTGGTGCCGGGTTCCCATCGCGTGAAGCGTCAAGCCGAAACTGAGGGAATTGACCAGGTATTTCTTGACGCGGGCTTCGAATGGCGCGAACCGGGCTGTTCGATGTGCCTGGGGATGAATCCCGACCAGTTGACTTCCGGTCAGCGCAGCGCCTCGACGTCGAATCGCAACTTCGAGGGTCGCCAAGGACGCGGAGGACGCACGCATCTCGTGTCGCCGGTCGTCGCCGCGGCCACGGCCATCCTCGGACGCTTCGCGACACCCGACGAGGTCGGCGCGTGAAGGCCGTACGCATCATTGAAGGTCGAGCCGTTCCCCTTGAGCGCTCCGACGTCGACACTGACCAGATCATCCCCTCGGACTGGCTCAAGCGCGTTGAGCGCACCGGCTTTGGTCGGGGACTCTTCAGTGAGTGGCGTGACGACCCGTCATTCGTCCTCAATGACGCCAGATTCGCGGGCGCCACGGTGCTGGTCGCCGGTCCGCGCTTCGGGACGGGGTCCTCGCGCGAACACGCCGTGTGGGCGCTCATGGACTACGGCTTCGAGGCCATTATCGCGCCGTCATTCGGCGACATCTTTCGTAACAACTCGTCCAAGCAAGGCCTCGTCATCGCCCAGATCGACCTCGCCGACGTCGAAGAACTCATGGCTTTCCTGCACGACGATCCGTCACTCCTCGTCGTCGTCGACGTCGAGGCGGGCCTCGTGGAAGTCCCGGCGCACGGCTGGCAGCGGTCCTTCGCGTTGGATCCCATGATTCGTGAGCGCCTCCTGAACGGCTGGGACGACATCGGTCTCACCTTGCGCCACGAGGGCGACATCACGACGTATGAAACTACGTCGCACGCCCCCACGTTGCGCGGGGTCTTCGACGAAGCAGGTCGCGTCATCACTCGCTGATCTCAGCTGGCGAAGACCTCACGACGAATCATTTCCGCCTCGCTCTGTCGATGGCGCCAGACGGCCATACAGCCAATCACGGCACTCGCCATACCCGAACACGTCGTGGCGATGAGGGGCGCCCACAGGTGCACGTCCCCGTAGTAGATCACCCACAGAGTTGAACAGCCCACGCCCATGAACCACGACGACGCCGAGACGCCGCTCGCGTCACTGGTGCGTACCAAGTGCACGAACTGGGGCCAGCGCAACAACGTCATCGCCAGTCCCGTCCCGAAGACGCTGGCCGACCACCCTCCGACAAATGCCGGCGCGATACAGCACACCACGAAGACGCCGAGCCCTTGAAGTGAACCACGTCGGTGGCGTGCCGGAGCGAGTCGAAACACGATCGCCAACTGCAGCGGCCAGCACAACAGACTGCCAATGATGATCGGCATGGAGTGCGCACTGAAGGCCCCGTAGGTGATCCAGAACCCCCCGATCAGGCTAAAGAGCAGCCAGGTGGCGAGCGAAACGCCTTCGATTCCTTGTTCGCTGACCCGCCGGTACTGTGCCGCGGTGGCCAAGGCCCCGGCCGTCACTGCGGCCCAGGACACCAGCACCACCAATGTATTTGACACAAAACCAACTCACGAGACTAAGTCAACGACGAACGAACGGGTGTCTCCAGCCTACGTCTGAAGAAACCTAACGACGACGATTTGCGGCAGAAATTACCGCTTCTAACGACGCGTCAAGAATCGACGAGCTCATCCCCACTCCCCACCACGTCGCGCCGTCGGGACCTTCGGCCTCGACGTAGGCCACGGCTGAGGCGCCCGAGCCCGCAGTGAGCGCGTGCTCGGAGTAGTCGCGGACGTTGAAGTTGACGTCCATCTCGTTGCGCAGTCCCGCCATGAGAGCGTCGATGGGACCATTGCCGTCGCCCTTGACGGTGACGTGGTGTCCGTTGACGAGCAGTTGTGCGAAGATGCGCGTCTGATTCTGATCGGCCGCGACTTCGCTCGAGAGAAGTTGGATCGTGGGGCTCTGGGGCAAGTACGTCGTGGTGAACACGTCCCAGATCTCCGCCGACGAAATTTCCGTGCCGCTCTCTTCGGTCACCTTTTGGACCTGCTTGGAGAATTCGACCTGCATCGCGCGCGGCAGGTCCAGCCCGTGCTCCGAACTCAACAAATAGGCCACGCCCCCCTTGCCCGATTGGGAGTTGACGCGAATGATCGCCTCGTAGGTACGTCCGGTGTGCTTGGGGTCAATGGGCAAGTAGGGCACTTCCCAGACGTCGTAGGTATCGCCAATCGACGTCATTCCCTTCTTGATGGCGTCCTGGTGGGACCCGGAGAAGGCGGTGTAGACGAGTTCGCCCACGTAGGGGTGGCGCGGGTGGATGGGCAGGCGGTTCGCGTACTCCGCGACGTGGCGGACTTTGTCGATGTCGCGCACGTCCAGTTCCGGGTCGACGCCCTGGGAGAACAAGTTGAGGGCCAAATTCACCACGTCCACGTTGCCGGTGCGTTCGCCGTTACCGAACAACGTGCCCTCCACCCGGTCCGCGCCCGCCAGGACGCCGAGTTCCGCCGCGGCGACGCCGGTCCCGCGGTCGTTGTGGGGATGCAGTGACAAGATGATCGAGTCGCGTCGTTGCACGTGACGAAGGAAGTACTCAATGGCGTCGGCGTAGAGGTTCGGCGAGTACATCTCCACCGTGGCGGGCAAGTTCAAGATGAGCGGCCGCTCCGGTGTCGGATCGATGACGTCGATGACGGAGTTACACACGTCCAACGCGTAGTCGAGTTCGGTCCCGGTGAAGCTCTCGGGCGAATACTCGTAACGGAACTCAGTCGTGGGCGACGTCTCCTCCAACGTGCGACACAGCGCCGCCGCGTCGAGGGCGATCTGCTTGATCCCCGCTTGGTCGAGTCCGAACACTACGCGGCGCTGCAGCGTGGACGTCGAGTTATAGAAGTGCACGATGGCGCGACGCGCCCCGTGCAGGGATTTGTAGGTTCGACGGATCAGGTCCACGCGGCACTGCGTCAAGACCTGGATCGTGACGTCGTCGGGAATCAGGTCGTTATCAATAATGTGACGAACGAAGTCGAAATCGGGTTGGGAGGCGGAGGGAAATCCCACTTCAATCTCCTTGAAGCCCATCAGCACCAACTGCTCGAACATGACGTTCTTGCGGTCCAGGTCCATCGGGTCGATCAGGGCCTGGTTGCCGTCGCGCAGGTCGACGCTGCACCAGATGGGGGCCTTGACGAGGCGATTATTGGGCCACGTGCGGTCCGCGAGGTCTACGGGTACCGTCGCGCGGTACTTCTGGTAGGCCATGGGACTGGGTTGTTGGGGGTGGCGCGCCATAGTGATCCTTTCAAGTCGTCATCCACGAGAAACAAAAAACCCCCGCGAAAGCGGGGGTGACGGGCGAGGGTGAACCCGCCCTATCTAAGAAGCAGGTCGCGGTATCGGGTAGTCACCTTCACATTGTACCTCGTTGACGCTTCGTGTCCAGAGGTCTCCACTATGGTGAGAATCGTGGGTCTCTTGAAAATTCTCCTCAAAGTACTGTTGCTTCTTCTCGTGGCTGCCGCCATCGCGGGCGTCGTGGCACTGGTCAAGAAGCCGGCCGCCGAATCAGTCTCCTTTGAGCACTGGCCCGACGTACCGCGTAAGACCGCCGCCTAACCTATTTGCGAAACCCGTTCTTAGGAGAAGTCATGGCAGAGATGCAATATCGTCGCGTAGGTCGTTCCGGCCTCAAGGTCAGTGTGCTGTCCTTTGGAAGTTGGGTCACGTTCGCCAACTCCAACCAGATTGAGACCGCCACCCAAGCGGCCGAGTGTCTCGCCGTGGCTCGCGACGCGGGCGTGAACTTCTTTGACAACGCCGAGGGCTACGCCGCCGGCGAGTCCGAGCGCGTCATGGGGGCCGCCTTTCGTGAACTCGGCTGGAAGCGTCACGAGTACGTGGTGTCGACCAAGCTCTACTGGGGACTCTTCGACGTCCCCAACATGCGCAACACCTTGAACCGCAAGTACCTCACCCAGGCCATCGAAGGCTCCCTCGAGCGCTTCGGACTGGACTTCGTAGACCTCGTCTACTGTCACCGCCCCGACCCGGCGACGCCGATCGAAGAGACGGTGTGGGCGATGAGCGACATGGTGAGCCGTGGCCAAGCCCTCTACTGGGGCACCTCGGAGTGGGCCGCCGATGATATTCGCGCCGCCTGGGACATCGCCGATCGCCACCACCTGCACAAGCCGGTCGTCGAGCAGCCTCAGTACAACATCTTGCACCGCGAGCGCGTCGAAACCGAGTACGCGCGCCTGTACGAGGACATCGGCCTGGGAACGACCATCTGGTCGCCGCTCGCCTCGGGTCTGCTCACCGGAAAGTACCAAAACGGTGTGCCCGCCGGTTCGCGCGCAACGTTGCCGGGCTACGAGTGGTTGCGTTCTTCGCTGACCGACCCCGCGCAGTTGAAGAAGGTTGACGCTCTCTTGGCTATCGCGGCCGACCTCGGCGTGGAGCTCTCGCAACTGGCCCTGGCTTGGTGCGTGAAGAACCCCCACGTCTCGACGGTGATCACGGGGGCGTCTTCGGCGCAACAGGTCCGTGACAACATGACGGCGCTGGACGCGCTGGAATTACTGAGCGACGAAGTCATGGCCCGCATCGACGCGGCAACGACCGCGTAACTTGCTTCGTCAGGTAGGTCGCTGCCCCGACGTCACTCAGAACCCGTGAGCCCGAAGCGCCCTATGGGGTGGGAATCGGGCGAAAGGTGACCGGCGGGTTCGGCGGGTCGCCCAGGGTAATGAGAGCGGATTGGCGATTCGCGATAGCGACGGCCTTGGCTTCGAGGAAATTGGTGTGCACGACCAGTTTGTCGGCCGCAGTCTTGGCGACCTTCAAGCCCGCCACTTCGTCGGTGGTCGCCGTGGCGATAGCGGTAAAGAAGGTCTGGTCAATCGTCGCGAGGGCCTGATCGTAGGCCTTGAGCGCGGCTTGATACACCTGCGCGGGAGCGGCCAGCCCCGAGAGTGGTCCGTTCTTCGCGTACGCGGCCAAGGGCGCCACCACGGCCAGTGACGTTACCGTCACTAATGCCACCACTGCGCCTTTGGCGAGCCGCTTCACGAATTCCCTTCTTTGTGCGTGTCCAACTTAATGTTGACACCTTATAAAATACTGTGAAGACTCCCGGAGTCAACTGAGAATTTCTGGTAGAGAAACGTCCTTCCCCCCACGCACTACCCCACTCACAGTACGCTCCTCGTATGGCGAAACCCTCATGACCACAGTTCTGGTAGTCGACGACGAATCGGGGGTCCGTGATCTCCTCTCTGACGCCCTCCGCTTCGCGGGTTACGAGACCGAAGTAGCGAGCCAGGGCCGCGAAGCCTTAGACGTCTGGCGCCTCAAGCGCATCGACTTGTGCGTGGTCGACATCAACATGCCCACCATGGACGGGTTCGAATTCCTCGAGACGGTGCGCAAGTCCGACCTCACCACGCCCGTGCTGTTGTTGTCGGCGCGTGACTCGCCTGATGATATCGCTCGAGGTCTTCGTTTCGGTGCGGATGATTACGTGCGCAAGCCCTTCAGTGTCGAGGAATTGCTCCTACGCGTGGGAGCGATACTGCGTCGTACGCAAGGTCCCGACGACGCGGTCCTCACGTATTCGTGCGGGGCTCTCGCCATGGACACCGACCGCCACGAGGTCACCTACCTCGGCGAGTCGATCGAATTATCGGCGACGGAGTTTCGCTTGTTGGAGATGCTCATGGGGCGACTGGGTCGCCTGGTGACGCGTGAACAGTTGTTGCGCGATATCTGGGGAATGGACTTCGAGACCGAGACCACCGTTGTCGACACCTATATCTCCTATTTGCGCCGCAAGGTGCACCACGACAACTTCACCCCTATCACGACGGTGCGCGGCGTGGGATTCAAAATGGTTGAGCCTACGCCCAGCTAGTGAAGCTTTCGGTTCGCCTGACCATTTTGCTCGTCACGGTCACCGTGGTGATGGCTCTGGTGGTCGGTTATTTCGCGGTGGATTATTCCACCCAGTCGCAGTACGCCGTCATCAATGCCGAGATCGACGCCGTGGCGTCGAGTGGCGCGGGCCACCCCATTGCCGCGCTCACGGACGCGAACTACGTCGTGCAGTCCAACAGTTACGACGTGACGCTCGACTTGGTCGACGAAAGTGGTTCGGTGACCCAAGTCAGTGCGGCTGGCGTGCCCTTGACCGGTAAGCCCACCCTCACCGACGCGCGTCACTCACTCTCTGCCATTCGTACCACCCGCGACCTACCGGGATTTCGCTACCGCTCCGAGAGCGCGGGCGGCGGCGCCTACCTCGTCGTCGCGGCCTCGACGAGCGCCATCTCGCAAGCGGCGCACCGCCTGGAAGAAAAGGTCGCTCTGGTGGGTCTGCTCGCGGCGCTGCTGAGCATCGCCGTCGCCTACTTGTTCACGAGTCGCGACATCCGCTCGGTCCGGCGACTGATCGACTTCGCCGGCGACATCGCCTACGGTGAGGACGCATCGAATTTCCCGCCCGAACCGGGCAGCCGGGAAATGCGCGAGTTACGATCGTCGCTCGTGACGATGGTCGGATCGCTTCATCGCGCTCTCGATACCGAACGTCGGGCGAGTCGCGAGATGCAACGCTTCATCGGCGACGCGTCGCACGAGCTTCGCACTCCCCTCACAGTCATCAAGGGCTACTCCGAGATCTTGGAGCGCCCCGGTCTCGATAACGAGATGCGTCACCGAGCCCTCGAGCGAGTTCGCCGCGAGGTCCTGCGCATGGATGCACTGGTCACCGACTTGTTGTTCTTGACCGAGGTACGCGAAGCCGCGTCACTGACCACCTCGGCGGTGCCCTTTAGCGACTCGCTGAGCGACGCGCTGAGTAATTTCCGGGTCGACCACCCCGAGCGACCTCTCACGGCGCGCGTCGTCGACAACGTGTGGGTCGCGGGGCGCGCCGAGTACGTCGAGCGTCTCATCAACAATTCTCTGTCCAATATCGCTCGCCACACCCCGGTCGACGCGCCGGTAGACGTGGTGCTCGAAGTGGACAACGGACGAGCCACGGTCACCGTGGACGACGGCGGTCCCGGACTCCCCCCCGAGGTCTACGAGCACGACGCTCGTCAGTTCCAGCGTTTCGACCCGGCGCGTTCTCGCGAATCGGGCGGCACTGGTCTGGGTATGAGCATCATGTCCGACATCGTCCAGACCCTGCACGGCACGATGACCGTGGCGCCCAGTCCCCTGGGTGGTCTGCGACTATGTTTCGTCCTTCCGACGACGCTTGCGCCGGTCGACGGAGAAAATGACGTCCTAACGTAGCGCGATCAGGTGGATGTCGCCGATCCCGTGGGTGCTGCGCAATTTCTCGACGACGGACGTCGGAGTGGGCGACGCAGTGGACATCACCATGAGAGCCGTGCCGGATTTTTGGTCCGGACCCACGGCCATGGACGTGATGGAAATGCCCGCCTCGCCGAGCGCCACGCCAACCAAGCCAATCATGCCGGGACGGTCATTGTTGCGCACGACGAGCATCGAGGACGCCGGAGCGATCTCCACGCTGTGACCGTCGACGTTCACGATTCGTGTCTCCACGCGCGTGCCGACCGTCATGAGCGAACCCGACACCGCGTGATCGCCTGAGCGCACGGTGATGACGTTGACATATTCGGGCGATTCGTGCGTCGAGACCTCACCGAAGGTGAGGTTGTGGTCCTCGGCCATCTGTGGCGCGTTCACGAAGGACGCGCTGACGTGTCCGGTAGAGATAAGTAGACCCTTCAGGGCGCACAGGGTCAAGATCTTAGTTCCCGATCCGGCGATCTCACCTTGATAGATCACTTCGAGGTCGGCGGGTTCGCCGTCCAAAAGGCCGCCGATGAATCGCCCGAGTAACTCGGCCAGACCCATGAACGGTCGCACCATATTGGAGACCTCTCCGGCCGCCACGTTCACCGCGTAGGGAACGAAGTCGCCGGCCAACGCCAGCTGCACTTGTTCGGCGATAGTGACGCCCGCCTTGTCCTGCGCCTCGGCCGTTGAGGCGCCGAGGTGGGGCACGACGACAACTGACGGGAGTTCAAAGAGCGGCGACTCCGTCGTCGGTTCTTTCTCAAAGACGTCCAGGGCGGCGCCCTGGACGTGACCACTACGAATCGCTTCGGCGAGGTCGGCCTCGTTGACGATGCCGCCGCGCGCCACGTTGATGATACGCACGCCTTGCTTGGTCTTTTTGAGCGAGTCGGCGTTCAGGAGGTTCGTTGTCTCCTTGTTTCGCGGAAGGTGAATGGTGATGAAGTCACTCTCGGCGAGCAACTCGTCGAGCGACATGCTCTCGATGCCCATGTGACGCGCCCGTTCTTCGGTTATGTAGGGGTCGTAGGCCACTAGGCGCATACCGAAAGCGTTGGCGCGCTGAGCCACGAGTGCGCCGATCTTACCCAGGCCGATGATGCCAAGAGTCTTGCCGTGCAGTTCCACGCCCTCCCACTTGGAGCGCTCCCACTTGCCGTTCTTCAGTGCCGAGTGCGCCTGGGGAATGTTGCGCGCCTGGGCGAGCAGTAATGCCATCGTCTGTTCGGCGGCCGAAAGAATATTCGACACTGGCGCGTTCACCACCATCACGCCGAGCTCGGTGGCCTTTGCGACGTCGACGTTGTCGAGTCCGATGCCGGCACGTCCGACGACGATCATGTCACTCGCCGCTTCGAGGGTCGCGGCATCGACGTGGGTCGCCGATCGAATGATGAGGGCGTGGGCCCCGTTGACCGCCTCGAGCAGTTCCGCCGGGGTCAGACCCAGGCGAACGTCCACCTCGTGGCCGGCGTTGCGCAACTCCTGGAGACCAGACTCTGCTATTTCTTCGGTGACTAAGACACGGGCCACTGGGGGGGTCCTTTCGTTTTTCTGGATAGAGCCTAAAGGTTGGTTAGCCGGCCGCCACGAGTGCCGTCAGGCGTTCCAGTCCTTCGACCAGGTCGGCGTCGCCGAGGGCGTAACTGAGGCGGAAGAAACCCGGGGTGCCGAAGGCCTCGCCGGGCACCACCGCGATCTTGATGGTCTCGAGCAACGTGGCCGCCAGTTCGGAGGAGCTCGTCGATACCCGCCCGCCCAATTCGCGTCCGAGTAAGCCGGTGATGTTGGGATAGCAGTAGAACGCACCCTCGGGTTCGGCACAGGTGACCCCGTCAATGGCGTTGAGCATCGTGGTCATCGTCTGACGCCGGCGATCGAAGGCGGTTCGCATCTCCGCGACCGCGGTGAGGTCACCCACCAGAGCCGCCAGGGCGGCGCGCTGGGAGATGTTGGAGATGTTGGAGGTCGTTTGACTCTGGTAGTTCAACGCGGCGTTCATCACGTCGGGAGCGCCGATCATCCAACCAATGCGCCACCCAGTCATCGCGTAGGTCTTAGCAACGCCATTGACCACGACGAAACGGTCCCCCAACTCGGGGGCCACCACCGGCAACGACACGTTGACCGCGTCGCCGTAGACGAGGTGCTCGTAGATCTCGTCGGCCATGACCCACACGTCGTGCTCGGCCGCCCAGCGCCCGATCGCCGCCACGTCCTCAGGACTCACGACCGCACCCGAGGGGTTAGACGGAGAGACGAAAACGAGGAGTTTGGTGCGCGGAGTACGGGCTCGCTCGAGCTCTTCGACGGTCACGCGAAAACCGTTGGCCTCGCTGGTCATCACCGGCACCGCCACGCCACCGGCCAGGTACACCGCTTCGGGGTACGTCGTCCAGTACGGCGCCGGAATCAACACCTCGTCGCCGGGGTTGAGGAGGGTCATGAATGTCGTCGCCACGGCGTGCTTGCCGCCGTTAGTCACGAGAATCTGGCTCGGCGTAACGTCAAGGCCGGTGTCGCGCTTGGTCTTCATCACGATGGCTTCACGAAGTTCCTGCAGGCCGGCGGTCGGGGTGTACTTGTGATTGCGCGGGTCGTAACAGGCCTGCGCCGCAGCTTCGACAATGTGCGCGGGCGTGGGAAAATCCGGCTCACCCGCCCCGTATCCAATGACCGGTTCTCCGGCGGCCTTCAGGGCCTTCGCCTTCGCGTCCACCGCCAGAGTGGCCGAGGGCGCGAGGCCTCCAAGAAGGTCACTTACTCTCGAACTCATCGACTACTCCGTTTCATTCTCTAGAGTTGAGTCTATGACGACACCTGAGTCCCTCCAGATCCCCGCCGACCTCCTGCCCCGCGACGGGCGCTTCGGATCCGGTCCCTCCAAGATCCGAGCCGAACAACTCGCCGCTCTCGTCGAGTCCGGAAGTTCCTATCTCGGCACCTCGCACCGCCAAGCCACGGTACGCAACAAGGTCGGTGAAGTGCGCGACGGACTGGCGCAACTGTTCAATCTGCCCGAGGGCTACGAGGTACTTCTGGGCAACGGCGGCACGACCTGCTTCTGGGACGCCGCGACGTTTCATCTCGTCGCCAACCACTCCCAGCACCTGAGTTTCGGTGAGTTTTCCTCCAAGTTCGCGAGCGCCGTCAAGGAGGCGCCGCACCTGTCGGACCCTGAGGTCATTACCTCCGATACCGGTACGCACCCGCGCGCGGTGGCCACCGAGGGTGTCGACCTCTACGCCCTCACCCACAATGAGACCTCCACGGGCGTCATGATGCCCATCGAACGACCGGTGGGCGCGAGCGGTCTCGTTGCAGTGGACGCCACTTCGGGAGCGGCCGGCTTGTTCGTCGACCCCACCCAGTTCGACTGCTACTACTTCGCTCCCCAGAAGTCCTTCGCCAGTGACGGGGGACTCTGGTTGGCCCTGTGCTCGCCCGCCGCAGTGGAGCGCATCGAGACGCTGTCGGCCTCGGGTCGTTGGACGCCCGCCTTCTTCGACCTCAAGATCGCCCTGGACAACTCGCGACTCAATCAGACCTACAACACGCCCGCGTTGGCGACGATCCACCTGCTGGCTTCGCAGATCAAGTGGTTCAACGACAACGGTGGTCTCGAGTTCTCGGCCGGTCGCTCGCGCCAGTCAGCGGAGATCCTCTACACGTGGGCGGAGGCCTCGGACTTCGCGACCCCCTTTGTCGCGAACCCCGCGCAGCGCTCCAACGTGGTCGGTACGATCGACTTTGTTGACGCGATTGACGCGACACTCGTGGCGAAAATCCTCCGCAAGAACGGCGTGGTGGACACGGAGCCCTACCGCAAACTCGGTCGCAACCAATTACGTATCGCCATGTTCCCGAGTGTCGACCCCGAAGACGTGGCGTCGCTGTGCGCCTGCATCAACTTCATCGTGGGAAACTTGTAAATTCACTCACGCGAGTCGTCTCGCTATCTTGTTCAGTCCCTGCACTGGGCATGGGCCCGCGTCGTGACATCAGGAGCCATGGACGATGCGAGAGCGGTCGATTCAAGTGATCTTCTCTGGTCCACGGTGCTGCACGATTAGTGCTGCCCGCGTTGCGTCGGGGACGTCCTCTATCGAAGAAACGAAGTGCGCATTCAGAGTCACAGGGGGGCTTCGACATCGCCTCTTCAGTGACGTGCTGTAGAAGATGATCACGCCGTTATTCGCAATCGTGGAGCTGGGAATTCCATTATCTTCGTTGTGCTAACGTCGCTTCGAAATCATACGCCGCCGTCCGTGTTTTTACGCATCAAGAATCTGCAGCGCCGCAATGCCTTCGCTAATGGGAACCGGAGGGTCTCCGCGTGACGAATGTGAATCGTAATAACTTGGCGGGATTATTGCAAAGAGAGCGGACCCGCTTTTGCGCTGAACATCCGGGTTCGATGGCTCTCAGTCGCCGGTCGAACCATCTCTTCGGCGGAGTACCGATGACGTGGATGACCCAGTGGTCAGGAGGATTTCCCATTGCCCTCGACTCAGCGAAGGGCAACGAGATCACCGACGTTGATGGCTTGAAGTACATCGACTTTGCCCTGGGCGATACCGGGGCAATGGCGGGCCATTCTCCGGAGCCGACAGTTCGTGCAGTAACGAACAGGATGACCACGCTCGGTGGCATCACGACCATGCTGCCGACGGAGGACGCGCAATGGGTGGCCCAGGAACTGGCCCGACGCTTCGGTCTGCCGGAGTGGTCATTCTCGTTAACCGCGACGGACGCTAATCGCTGGGGTATTCGTCTAGCTCGCCTGGTAACCGGGAAGTCAAAAATCTTGGTCTTTTCCTACTGCTATCACGGCTCGGTGGACGAGACCTTCATCGTGGTAGGCCCCGATGGACACGCGATAAATCGTCCGGGCAATCTCGCTCCCGGAGTAGACCCGACAGAGACCACACGAGTCGTCGAGTGGAACGATCTCGCCGCACTCGAGCGCGAACTGGCTCACCACGATGTCGCGGCAATATTGATGGAGCCGGCGCTGACCAATATCGGCATCGTGCTCCCACAACCGGGCTTTCACGAGGGTGCGCGCGAACTCGCGACGAAGTACGGGGCGTTGTTGATGATTGACGAGACGCACACGATTTCGGCCGGCCCCGGGGGCATGACTGCTCGCGACGGTTTGGAGCCGGACATCTTCGTCATCGGCAAGTCGCTCGGCGGGGGCATCCCTTCTGGGGCCTACGGGTTGTCCCAGGAAGTCGCCGACGCTGTTCGACGCATTAGCGGCGACGCCGGCCTCGGTGACGTGGGCGGCGTCGGTGGGACGCTCGCTGGTAACGCCCTTTCTATGGCCGCCATGCGTGCGACGCTCGAGGAAGTTCTGACCGAGACGGCCTTCACGAGGATGATTGAGATGGCCACTAAATACACGGCTGAGGTAGAAAAGATCATCGTCGACGCGGACCTGCCCTGGTCGATCACTCAACTCGGAGCTCGAGCGGAATATCGCTTCGTTCGCCCCGAGCCACGTGATGGCGGTGAGGCGGCGGCGGCGGCTGACGGTGAGCTGGATGAGTACATGCACCTCTACACGATCAACCGCGGAATCTTGATGACTCCCTTTCATAACATGGCTCTGATGTGCCCGGAGACGTCAGAGACCGATGTCGACCGTCATACTGAGGTCTTCGCGGAAGCGATCACCGAGTTGGTGAAGTGAGTTCAGCCTTTGATCTCACCGGACGCGCGGCCCTCGTCACCGGTGCGGGCAGCCCCACCGGCATCGGTTTCGCGACGGCCCGACTACTGGCTGAAATGGGTGCGGCGCTGATCGTCACTTCGACGACGGATCGAATTGACGATCGAGTGAGCGAACTACGCGCGACGGGCGCTGAGGTGTTCGGGATCGTCGGCGACCTCACCGATCCGGTGACGGCGACCCACTTGGTCGACTCGGCCATGAAGCACTGGGGCAGACTCGACGTGGTTGTGCAAAATGCCGGCATGACGTCAGTCTCCGGTCCCGAAAAATCCGCCGCCCTCGAGGACATGGACTTCGCGATGTGGCGAGCGAGCATATCCCGTAATCTCGACACCACCTTTTTCGTGGCCAAGGCGTGCCTCCCCGGGATGAAGGCCGCCGGTTGGGGCCGTCTGGTGTTGGTGTCGAGTCTGACTGGTCCCGTGATGGCGACAAAAGGCGAACCGGCGTACGCCGCAGCGAAATCTGGCATGGTCGGCCTCGCCCGATCTCTCGCGCTCAATGTCGCCTCCCACGGCGTTACCGTCAACGCGGTGGCACCCGGCTGGATAGAAACGGGATCACAGACACCCCAGGAATTCCAAGAAGGCCTGAAGACGCCGATGGGTCGTAGCGCGCGGCCCGAAGAAGTCGCGTCGGAGATTTGCTGGCTCGCGTCTCCCGGAGCCTCGTACGTCACCGGGCAGTGTCTCATTGTCGACGGCGGGAACTCAATTGCCGAAGAGAGAGCCTGACCGATAGATCAATACCCGTAGGACGGGTGCCCGGGGAGGGGACATTGGGAATACGCCAGTGCCCAGATTCGCCGCGGGTGAATCGCGCCTCGTTGCTACCGACCTGACGGCTCTCGCGGGGCCTGAGATTGAGCATTCGATTGGGGCGACATCGCTAGCGTCGCGGAGTGCCATCGCCTCGTGGCAGGGACCGTCCTTACGATCGGCCGTCAGGATTGCTTGATGCATTCGGCCGGAGCGTGGACGACAAGACCCTTTGAATTGACCGAGGAGGAGACATTCGACTCGGCCTCAACGTGAACCTTCACGGACACTTCGTCATCACCGGCGCCGCCTGGTCCTACCTGATTTCTTCACCAGGGCGCGGCACAACATGAAGAGTCCCCAGAAGATGAATCTCTCGCAGTTCGCGGTGTTCACCCTCCGGGGACTCTCCGGTTACGTCTCTTGACGCGACATCGTCGCCTCGCGTCGTCAGTCCGTGTCGCCGCCGGAGGTCTCCGAGACCTTCTGCTTGCCCGCTGAGACGAAGGGCATCATCGTGCGCAACTTCTTACCGATGTCCTCGATGGGGTGCTTCTTACCACTGTCGCGCAGTTCGCGGTAGCGCGGTCGACCAATCTCGTTCTCCTTCACCCATTCGGCGGCGAAGGTGCCGTCTTGAATCTCGGTCAAGACCTTCTTCATCTCGGCCTTGACGTCGTCGGTGATGATGCGTGGTCCTCGCGTCAAGTCACCGTACTCCGCGGTGTCCGAGATCGAAAAACGCATACCGGTGATGCCTTCTTCGTACATCAAGTCCACGATCAACTTGAGCTCGTGCAAGCACTCGAAGTACGCGCTCTCGGGCTGGTAGCCCGCCTCGACCAGCGTCTCGTATCCCGCCTTCACGAGGGCCGAGACACCACCACATAGGACCGCCTGCTCGCCGAAGAGGTCCGTTTCGGTCTCCTCGGTGAACGTCGTCTCGAGCACGCCGGCGCGTGTGGCGCCAATGCCGTGCGCGTAGGCGAGAGCAATGGCCTTCGCGTTGCCGGTGGCATCTTGCTCCACGGCGATCAACGCCGGCACCCCGCCGCCTTCCACGTAGGTGCGTCGAACGAGGTGACCGGGGCCCTTGGGCGCCACCATGGCCACGTCGACGTTGGCGGGCGGTTTGATCAGGTCAAAGCGGATGTTGAAGCCGTGCGCGAACAGGAGGCACTTGCCGGCTGTCAGGTGCGGCGCGATGGATTCGTCGTAGGTCCGTTTTTGTTCGGTGTCGGGCACCAGCACCATGATGATGTCCGCCTCGGCGCAGGCGTCGGCGATGGAGAGCACGCGTAGTCCCGCGTCCTCGGCCTTGATCACCGACGAGGACTCCGCACGTAACCCGACGCGTACGTCAAAGCCGCTGTCCTTTAGATTGAGCGCGTGGGCGTGGCCCTGGGAGCCGTAACCGAGGATGGCGATCTTCTTGCCCTCGAGCAACTCAGGCTGCGCGTCGGCTTCGTAGTACATCGTGGTCATGTTGTGTCTTTCTGTTCAGTCGATGGAGGCCGAGACGGCTTTACCAAGTCTAGGGAGTGCGACGCGACCAGTCCGGTGCAACTCCAGGGTGGTGTAATTCTCGAGTTCGCGTTCGAGTTCGTCGCAGGCGGCCGGTGTCCCGGCCAACATCAAGGTCACCGACCCGGCGTCCACATCGACGATGGCCGCTCCCGAGCCCCCCACCACGTCCAGCAACGACGTGCGGCTGTCGACGTTGGTTTTGATGGTGGCGAGCAGCAGTTCGCGTTCCAGGGCGTCTTTGGGGGCGATGTCCGAGATCGCCACCACATTGACCAATTTGTCGAGCTGCTCGACGATCTGTTCGAGAGGTGCCGACTCGGCGTCGACCACGATCGTGATGCGCGAGAAACGAGCCTTCGTCTCGGCCGGCGCGACCGCCAACGAGTAGATGTTGAAGCCGCGTCGCGCGAACAGGCCGGCGACGCGCGCGAGCACGCCCGCCTTGTTCTCGACCATGACTGACAAGATGTGGTGACGCACGGGGGTACGGCTCGTCACGCCCAGGAATGGTTCAGGGGTATTCACTTGGACTCTCTCTGCAGGGGGTGGACCATGATGTCGTCGTTGCTCGCACCGGCGGCCACCATGGGAAAGACCTTCTCCGAGGAGTCGGTGCGAAAGTCGATCACGACCGGCACGTCATTGATCGAATTGGCCTTGGCGATGGCCTCGTGCATCTCCTGCACGTTGGTCGCGCGTAGTCCGACGCAGCCCATGGCCTCGGCCCACAAGACGTAGTCCGGGAGGTCGGGCGACAAGTAGACCTCGGAGTAGCGCTCCTCGTAGAACATCTCTTGCCACTGGCGCACCATGCCCAGGTAGGCGTTGTTGAGGATCGCGACCTTGATCGGGATCCCCTCGGCGCGCGCGGTGACGAGCTCCTGGGCGGTCATTTGAAAACAGCCGTCGCCGTCGATGCACCAGACGGTCCGGTCCGGTCGTCCGGCCTTGGCGCCAATGGCCGCGGGAACACCAAAACCCATGGTGCCCGCTCCCCCGGAATTGATCCAGGTCCCGGGTTCTTCGAACTTCCAAAACTGCGAGGCCCACATCTGGTGCTGGCCGACGCCCGCGCTCACGATGGTTCCGAGCGCCGCCGCCTTAGCGATGGACTCGATGACGAACTGCGGGCGCAGCGGTCCGTCGGCGACGGGCTCGTCGTACACGAGGGGATACGCCTCACGCCAGGCGTCGATTTCCTTCCACCACACCTCGAGGTTGTGCGGGGTGACCTCCGCGGCGTCCCACGCCTCGAGGACTGCGGCCACGTTGGAGCGCAGCGACACGTCCGCGCGGCGCACCTTGTTGAATTCCGCTTTGTCGATGTCGACGTGGATGATCTTGGCGTGGGGGGCGAAGGCGGGAATCTTGCCGGTCACGCGGTCGTCGAAGCGAGCGCCGAGCGAGATGAGCAGATCCGACTTTTGTATCGCCGTGACCGCCGAGTACATGCCGTGCATGCCGGGCATTCCCAGGTGTTGGGGGTGCGAGTCGGGAAACGCTCCGCGCGCCATCAACGTCGTCACGACCGGCATGCCGGTTCGCTCGGCGAAGGCGAGGAGTTGCGCCGAGGCGCGGGACTTGAGGGTGCCGCCCCCCACGTAGAGCACCGGACGTTCGGCGCTACGGATGAGGGCCATTGCCTGGTCGACCCTGTCGCCGTCCAACTCTGCGACGGGGTGATAACCGGGAAGATCGAGCTCTTCAATCGTGGTCGGGTACCACCACTCCATCATCGACTGGGTGATGTCCTTGGGCACGTCGACGAGGACGGGACCTGGACGTCCGGTGGTCGCGATGTGAAAGGCGGCGGCGACGGCGCGCGGGATCTCGTGGGCGCTCTTGACGAGAAAATTGTGCTTCGTGATACCCATCGTGATGCCAGTGATGTCGCACTCTTGAAAGGCGTCGGTTCCGATCGCCGCAGTCGCCACTTGTCCCGTGATGACCACGAGTGGCGTCGAGTCCATGTGGGCATTGCCAATAGGGGTCACGATGTTGGTGGCGCCGGGACCGCTGGTCACCATGGCCACGCCAGGACGCCCCGTGGCGAGCGCGTAGCCCTCGGCCATGTGACCGGCTCCCTGCTCGTGGCGCACGAGTACGTGACGGATGCTCGAGTCGATCAACGGGTCGTAGACCGGGAGGATGGCACCGCCGGGCAGGCCGAAGATGACCTCGACCCCTTCCATTTCCAGGCTCTTGATGAGGGCTTGCGCTCCGGTGAGTTGCACAATGTTCCTTTGTTGTTAGTGAAAAGAAAAAGGCCTCCCATTTTGGGAGGCCTCCGGTGTACGACGATGCGTGACTACCGGCGCCTGGCGCCTACTACTACCTCGAGAATGGGGTCATGAAAAGTCACGCCCCCAATATAGCCACGCGTCCGTTCCAACACAACACGACACACCGATAATCTCGATTCGCCCGCCACGGATAATCTGGTCAACCGAGCGTGCGCGAGGCCGACCAATGGTTGTCGCCGCGCCGTGATCGAGTAAATCAGTGGTCAGCTCGCGGGCGCGGCGCCCACCACGCATCGCTCTAACCGTTTCCAAATGTCAAAATCGGCACGTGCGTCCACCATTTCACACTGGTGGCGTAGGCGAATTGTCTTTTATCGGACATTCCTTCAGGTGCGTCCGGGTGCCATCAGCAAGGCGTCGAGTTCAACGCCGAGTTGGGCGATGCCTCACCCGGCTGACGACGCTTGGCCGTAGAGAGGCGGCCGGAGACCGTCCATCAAAATATTCAGCAGGCGAGTTGCCATCGCTTCGTGATCGGGTGGGTGCGTCACGGTGAAGATGCCAATGAGGATTGCTGCAATATCTTCGGCGGTGACATCGGCACGGAGGTCGCGCGCCGTACGGCCGGCGTCCAGCATCTCGGCGATGGCCGCCAACAGTTCGGTCCGGGTCTGGGCATGGGCAATCTCGCCCGACTCGATCATCGCGAGCAGCGTGTCGAGCATGCCGTTCTTGGTCGCGATCCAGTCCCCGAACAGGTCCATCCAGCGCCGCAGCGCTATGGCAGGGGTGAGTTGGCCGAGCAGCTCGCGGGCGCCGGCTGTGAGTCGTCTGACCTGATCCTGATAGACGGCGTCGATCAACGACTCCCGGGTGGGGAAGTGCCGATAGAGCGTGGCGATGCCGACACCGGCCTCGCGCGCGATCGCGCGCATCGACGACTCGCTGTCGGCGGACGCGAACACGCGGGTCGCCACGGCAAGTAGCTGATCGCGGTTGCGGGTCGCATCCGCACGCGGGGCGCGGATTTCCATATTATCCAAAATGGATCATGCTCCGTTTATGCTACTCTTGGTCATGTAAGCGGAGCATAGTCCGTTTAGATTCGTTATCGCGGAGCCGAGGAGCCAAGCAAGCATGCAAGAACACAGCACTCAAACGTCGTCGAGCACGAGCAGGGCGGTTCGGCTCGAGTCATTCGGTGGCCCTGCAGTCCTGAAACTCCACGAGGTGCCTGCGCCGCAGGCCGGGCCGGGACAGATCCGCGTGCGAGTCACCTCGGCGGGACTAAACCCGATGGACTGGTTCATCACCTCCGACGCAGAAACCGCAGCTCGGTTCGGCCTGAACTTGCCGGCTGGGTTCGGAACCGACTATGCGGGAGTGGTGGACCAAGTCGGCGACGGTGTAACGGGGTTCGCGACCGGTGACAGGGTCTACGGCGGCGCATTATCCCGCGCGGTCGCCGACTTCGTCGTTGTGGAAGCGACCGGCACCATCGCAGTGGGCGGCGACGCCCACCACACCCCGGACGGTATCGACGACCGAACCGCCGCCACCCTTTCAATAGCGGGCTGCACAGCCGCCGCCGCCCTCGCCGTCGTCAATCCCGGACCGGGCGACTCGATACTCATCGGCGGCGCGGCGGGTGGGGTTGGGGTGTTCGCCGTCCAACTGGCGCGCCTCGCCGGGGCGCGAGTGATCGGGACGGGATCGGCCACATCGTCCGAGTTCCTGCTAAGCCTCGGGGCCGAGCCGGTCGCCTACGGCGACGGTCTGGCTGACCGTGTCCGTGCCCTCGCTCCCGGCGGCGTCGCCGCGGCGATCGACCTATACGGGGCGGAGACTGTGTACGCCGCACGAGAACTCGGCGTCGCGGACGCGCGTATCACCACCATTGCCGCCCAGGTCGACGGGATCGCGCCGGCAAACGGCGCCGAGGCTGGACACCGGCGCCCTGGAAGAAATCGCCCGCCTGGTCGCTGCGAATGAAATCTGGGTGCCGATCGCCGAAATTTTTCCGGTCGAGCAGATCCGTGCTGCCGTCGAACTCCAGGCCGGTCGCCACGTGCACGGCAAGGTCGTCATTGACCTCTAGGAAAAGTCAGGAACGCAACGTTTCTTGGCCCCGCATTCTGCGATCGCATCGTCTGGGACATGAGGGGCCTCGGGGGCAAGCAGCGTCTGGCCGAGCGAGATGGGAGAGTGCCCGTATGCATGGAAAAAACATTCGCACAACCTCTGATTACACGAATGGTCCCGTCCCCTCGCTGCTAGGAGCAGCCACTTCTAGTTCGGTTCTCGTCTCGCATAACTCGATCGATGCGCTGAATCGGTAGTGCCCGGTAGCGCCCAATCTCCACAGTTACGCAGTTTGAGGACCCGAAAGTATGACGAGATCATGGATTATTGACCCGTCTTGTTCTCTGACCGACCACCCATTCAAAGTGGTGGTAACGATGACTTGGCGTCTATAGAACCTACTTTCATAAGCCTTCACGCGGGGTGTCAACGAAAAATAGGTGAGTTCGCAAGATCCTTTGCGTCACTAGTGCGCACCGCGATATTTCAAGCGTTCGTCATAGCGTCGCCGAAGCGTGAACTTCAAATGAGCAGTATTCCTCTCGACTGTATATTTCGAGAATGCAAAGAATTGAGACATCGTCGTGGAGACTCGAGATCGACGGCGATCAATCTGCTCACCTCATTCTGTGCGTTCGTGACGCGTGTGCTCTTTCGCCGATCGGACTTGACGTCCCCCCACCCCTCATCAGCGGCGTGGGCAAACTCGATCTCGGACTCAATCCCCTCGAAACGGCCGAGCTGACCAGCGCGTGGTCGACGTGGTGGCGAAAATTCGTACACGAGGAAGGGGTCATCGATCTCGGGGAGTTCTACCAAGCCCTGTCGCGCGAAGAGCGTCGCGACGCTGAATACTCCAGGCGAACGAAAGTTTTTGATCCACCGAGATTCGAAAGTTTGGCGAGTTGTCGTCCCTTGCAGGAGGTCGCCCAACGTCAATGGCCACTCGGTGAATCGTTACGGATGTCTAGCCCTTACATCTATCAACCGCTGACCGAGAAAGTCGTCAAGCGGGTGTTTGAGACTCGAGGTGTCGTCGCCGACAAGTTGCGAGCGACGGTCACCGTGTTGTCGGTGGAGGGAATTTGGTCATTCATCCCGGAACCAGGACTGCTTCTTTGCTCGGAAGGATTATTCGGCGATCGTGAGTTATACGCTCTCGAACTTCAGAAGGTCTTCGAATCGCGACTCGGTTGAAGTGCACGCCACCCTCGACGATGGACTGCCGCTCCTCGTCGGTCGAGGATTCTTGCTATTGAGCACCACAGAACGGCGCGCATTCTTTAGCGTTGGGATACTTCACACCCGAAGCTCGACTTCTATGGGACCTTCGTTCATCCCACCACCCAGCAGGGCCGGGAGCGCGGTAGCGCGCATTCGCTTCAGCACTCGATGGGTGACCACCGTGGCGTCGGGATGTTGCCCACCGTTGGCGGCCACCTCGGAGTTCCACGCCGCGACGCGCTGCGTGAGAGTCGGCGCATCGTTGAGTTCGACGCAGTCGATGCGGTCGTTGTTCACGTCGATGGTGATCGTGTCGCCGTCACGCACGAGGGCGATGGGTCCCCCCAGTAGTGCTTCGGGCGCGACGTGGCCGACGACGAGGCCCACTGATCCCCCGGAGAATCGAGCGTCGGTCATCAACGCAATCGTGATACCCCGTTGGCGGCAAATCGTCGTAATCTTCGACGTGGGGTCGAGCATCTCGGGCATGCCTGGCGCACCGCGGGGCCCCTCGTAGCGGATGACCACGATGTCGTTGTCGTGAAAGTCCTCCGCTCGTTCGTCGAGGGCAGTGATCAAATCGCGCTCGCCATTGAAGACGCGAGCGTTGCCCGTGAAGACGCCGTCGACGATGCCGCTTTCGACTCCCGCCAATTTCAAAATGGCCCCACCCTCGGGAGCGAGGTTGCCCCGTAGGAGACGCAGTCCGCCAGTGTCCTTGAAGGGTTGGGACGTGGAGTAGATCACGCGATGATCGGCGCGAGGCGGGGCCAGTCGCGCGACCTGCTCGGCGAGGCTTTCACCGGTGCAACACAAGGTGTCGCCATCGAGGTAGCCCGAACTCAGTAGTTCACTCACCACCGTCGGCAGTCCGCCGGCGGCGTCGACGTCCACCATGGAGTAGGCCCCGAAGGGCCGCATGTTCACGATGACCGGAATTCGACGGGAGAGATCGTTGAACTCGTCGTGGCTGAGGACGTCGTTCCACAAATCGAGTCCCGCGGCCCGGGCGATCTCGACGCTGTGCAACATGACGTTGGTCGAGCCCCCCATCGCGATCGCGACCGTTAGGGCGTTACGCAAGGACGCCGGTGTCACGATGTCGCGGGGTCGGATACCGCGCTGCGTCAAGGTGACGAGACACTCCACGAGTTGATCGGGGAACTCATTGATGCGTCGTGGGTCGTCGGAGGTCGGGGCGACCATGTGCAGAGGTTCGAGTCCGAGCACGCCGATGAACGTTTGCATCGTGTTGTAGGTGAACATCCCCCCGCAGCTACCCTGACCGGGACAGGCGTGCAGGGTGATCTCGGCTCGCACGTCGTCGTCGGCATTCGACGCCGCCTGAAATGCATCGACCAAGTCGATGCGAGCACCAGTCATTTGATCGTATCCCGGTTTGATCGAACCGTCGGACAACACCACGGCGGGCACGTTGTGCTCGAGTAGGGCCGCGACAGTACCGACGGGAGGTTTGTCGCAGGCGACCACCGCAATCACCCCGGCCGCGCGACTGGCCGCCACGTGCACCGCCACCGCGTCATTGACCAGTTCACGACCGATGAGCGAGAACCGCATCTGCGGCGTGCCGTTGAGCTGACCGTCAGAGACGCCCAGGGTAAATATCGGCGCGATCAGGCGCACCGCGAGGTTGTCCGTGGCGATGCGCCGTGACATCGCTGACTGCACTGCCGCGACTTTCTCTTGGATTCCGACGTAGCACTGGCTATCACCCAGATTGCCCACCACGGCCCACACCGGATCGTGGATCTTGCGAACGTCTTCACCGAGGAAGCGAGCCGTGCCGACTCGCTGCACGTCGCGACCCGGATTGGAGGAGCGGATGTCCTCGAGAGTCGTGTCGGTGCTGGAAGTGATGGAGGCGCTGGACATAGAGGCAAGTTTAGACATCACTCTGCGGCTACCTAACGCGTAATTCGTCGCGTGACTCTCGAGTCTCGGTAGGCTCGTCGCGTGTCGTCACGTCTCGTCGTCAGTGTGCCCGACGCCTACTTGGCCGACGCACTCGCGACGCTGGACGTGCCAGTCGAGATCCTCGACTGGCAATTGGATGGGCCCTCACCGCGCCCCTCCATCGACATCGTGGTACCGCGGTACATGAAACCTCAGGCCCAATTCGAGTATTTGCGCGGAGTGAGCACCCGCCTGGTGCAGTTCCAGTCCATTGGCTACGACGGAATCGCCGACCTCCTTCCGCCGGGCACCGTCTTCGCCAACGCGACCTCGGTGCACGAAACGTCGACCGCCGAACTGGCAGTCGCCTTAATCCTCGCGGCCCAACGCGGTCTCGCCGACTACGTTCGCGCGGCCGCACGGGGCCGATGGGAGCCCGACGTGCGAGAGAGCCTGGCCGATCGCTCGGTGCTTCTGGTCGGATATGGCGGCGTCGGGCGCGCCATCGATCGCCGGCTCGCCCCCTTCGAAGTCGACATCGTGCGCGTCGCACGTCACGCACGACGCGAGGGCGACCTCGAAGTCCACGCGTGGGACGACTTAGCGGCGCTCCTGCCGCACGCCGACGTCGTCGTGCTCTCGCTGCCGCTCAACGACTCGACGTATCACCTGGTCGACGCCGCGTTCTTAGCGCGCCTGCGTGACGGCGCACTCCTGGTCAACGTCGGACGCGGTCCCGTCGTCGTGACCGACGCGCTAGTGAGTGCGGCCACGAGTGGACGACTGCGCGCCGCGCTCGACGTGGTCGAACCCGAACCCCTGCCCGACGGTCATCCGTTGTTCGCCCTGCCCAACGTCCTCATCGCACCCCACGTCGGCGGCGCAACGAGCGCCATGCGCCCGCGCATGGCTCGGCTATTGGTCACCCAAGTCGAGCGCATGCAACGCGGGAACGAACCGATCAACGTGGTCCTGCGGACCTAGTCACCGACCGACGTAGTCGCCCACCACGGCCGCCACGCAGGCCAACGTCTCCTCTCGCGCGCGACGCTCACCGAAACGCGAGACCAGGTCGTGCACCTGCACCCAGGGATACCGTTGTTGCAAGCGAAGTACCGCATCAGCGTCGGCCGCGCCGCACACCACGAGAACGCGCTGTGACTCCGTGGTCAACGCGCACACTCCCGTCACCACTTTGCCTTCGAGACTGCCGGCGTCGACTCGACCCTCGCCGGTGATGACGAGCTGCGCCCTCGCGATGCGCTCGGCCAGTCGATTCGCCCGCGCCACTTCCTCGAAGCCACTCACCAGGTCGGCGCCGAGCGCATAGAGCGCACCCGCGAGCCCGCCCGCCGCTCCCGTACGCTCGACGGACACCACGTCACGGGCGCACTCGCGCTCGTAGCGCGCGGCCACCTCGCGCAGTCGGTGCTCGAGACTTCCGACGTCCGACGCGTCGACACCCTTTTGTTCGGCGTATCTCAATGCGCCCAGAAACGTCGCGGTGATATCGGTGGCCCCCGTCAGTGCAACGTCGAGACCCGCGTCGCGCCATACGTCGTAACAACCCTCTCCACCGTCGGAGGTGGCCGATCCGCCACAACCCACCACCACCCGGTCGACATCATGATTCGCGGCGAGGACCAGCGCATCGCCCACTCCCGCACTCGAGGCCGCGAGGGCGTCCGCCGACGAGGGCGCTTCACGAAAGTCGCGCCCGATGATCTCGGCTACTTCAAGCACGCCGATGGTCTCGTCACCGGTGCGAAGTCGTGTCATGGGCGCGTCGTGTACCTCACCCCAGGGTCCGCGCACGCGCAACGAGACGGTGTCGCCCACAAACGCGTGACGAAATCCCTCGCCGCCATCGGACACGATCACCGCGTCGCACTCGAGGTTGGTCCCGAGCGCCGCGCGAATGGTGGTCACCAGATCCGGGGCACTCGCCGTCGAGCGAAACTTGTCCGTGGCCACCACGACGCGACGAGGAACGGCCGATGAACTCACGCTCACCCGCGCGACGTCGTAGCGGGGACGTTAGCGGCGGGCCTGCAGCTCAGCGATGACCGCCTTGCCATTGGCCTGACCTCGAGTGAGTTTCATCACCTGACCGATGAAGAACTGTGCGAGTTTCTCATCACCCTCTCGATAACGTCCCCATTCGTCGGGGTGCGCGTCGATGAGTGACGCGACGGTCGAGCCGAGCGAGTCCGCCGACAACTGTTCAAAACCCATGGCTGCGGCAATCTCACGAGGCTCTCCCCCATCGGCGAGCAACGCACCGAGCACCGTCTTGGCCTGAGTAGCCGACAGCTCGCCGCGTTGTTCCATCAACACGGTCGCGACGAAGGCGTCGGTGCTGAGATTCGCCACGTGCTCGACGTCGGCGGCCAGTTCATTGGCGACGCGCGCGACGGCGAGTGCGGCGTCACCCGACGCGGCGACCACGGCGTGGACGTAGCGCTCGAGACCCAAATCGATCACGACCTCGACCGCGTCGAGTTGCGGACTCGAGGGAGCAGAGAGCAATGCCACCACGTCGGCGCGGCGTTGCGCCGGCATCGCGGGCAACGCGGCGCGCACTCGATCCTGCCACGCCTGGTCGGGAGCCAAGTCGACGAGATCAGGATCACGAAAGTAGCGATAGTCGTCCGCGTCTTCCTTGACGCGTAGCGTCGAAGTCTCGCCCAGATTCTCGTCCCAGTGACGCGTCTCTTGTCGCACGACGCCGCCGCCTTCGAGAAGTTCAATCTGACGCAGCGCTTCGTAGTCAATGGCGCGCTGCAGACTGCGCAACGAATTGAGATTCTTGATCTCACAGCGCGTGCCGAAGGGTTCGCCGCTCTTGCGCACCGAGACGTTGGCGTCAAAGCGCATCGAACCTTCTTCGAGTCGACCGTCCGAGGCGCCCGTCGCCATCAAGATCCCGCGCAATTCGGCCGCGTAGGCGCGCGCCTGAGTCGCGGAGCGAATGTCGGGACCCGAGACGATCTCCACCAACGGCACCCCGCAGCGGTTGTAGTCCACCAACGACGAAACAGCACCCGCGAGACGTCCCGATCCTCCGAGGTGCGTCGACTTTCCGGTGTCTTCTTCCATGTGCGCGCGCTCGATGGACACTCGACTCCCATCGAGCAAGTCGAGGTACCCACCTGAGTTGATCGGAAGGTCGTACTGAGAGATCTGGTAGTCCTTGGACTGATCGGGGTAGAAGTAGTTCTTGCGGTGAAACGTCGAGGGCGCGATGGTGCTGTGCAGCGCCATGCCGATACGCATCGCGAAGTCGACCGCCTCGCGGTTCAACACCGGCAGCGAACCCGGCAGGCCAAGACACACCGGACAGATATTGGTATTGGGTTCGGAACCGAAATGGTTCGCGCACCCACAAAACAGTTTGGACTTGGTCAGCAGTTCGGTGTGGACTTCGAGTCCCACCACCATCTCCCAGTCGCCGGACAGCGTCATGAGCGACCGTCGGCGATCTCGAGGACCCGTGCCGCGGCGAAGAGTTGCGCCTCGCTGCGCCCGGGACCCAGTAACTGCACGCCCACGGGCAGACCCTCGTCACCGGTGCCCAAGGGAATCGACAGTGCCGGGTCCCCCGCCAGGTTGGTAGGAATGGTAAAGACGTCTTGTAAGTACATGGCCATCGGGTCGTCGGTCTTGTCGCCAAACTTGAACGCCACGCCCGGCGTCGTGGCGCCCAGGAGTAAGTCGACCTGCTGGTAGGCCCGCGTGAAGGCCTCGATGGTGAGCGTGCGTACCTTGAGCGCCTGCCCGTAGTAAGCGTCGTAGTAACCCGCCGACAAGGCGTAGGTGCCGAGCATGATACGCCGCTTCACCTCGTCACCGAAACCGGCCGTTCGAGTGGCTTCCATCATCGCGGTTACGTCGTCGCCATCGACGCGCCGTCCGTAGCGCACGCCGTCAAATCGCGCCAGGTTGGATGACGCCTCGGCCGGCGCGATCAAGTAGTAGGCGCTCAAGGTCAGGGACAACTCAGGGATCGACAGCTCCACGATTTCAGCGCCCGCCGCGCGGAACGCGTCGGCGGCGGCCTGCACCGAGGCGAGGACATCGTCGTTGGCGCCGGTGTAGAGCTCGCGCACGAGGCCGATCTTTTTGCCAACAACACCGTCATTGACGTGAGCTACTAACGACGGTGCGGGTTCGGGCAGTGACGTGGAGTCGCGCGGGTCGTGGCCGGCCAGCACCTCGAGCAATAGGGCCGCATCCGTCACGGACTGGGCGAAGGGGCCGATCTGGTCGAGCGAACTCGCGAAGGCGACCAGCCCGTAGCGCGATACCAGGCCGTAGGTCGGCTTCACGCCCACGATGCCGCACAGTGCGGCGGGTTGGCGAATCGATCCCCCGGTGTCCGAGCCCAACGCGAGTGACGTCATATCGGCGGCCACGGCCGCGGCGGAGCCACCCGACGACCCACCGGGTACTCGCGAGGGGTCGCGCGGGTTACGCGTCGGGCCGAAGGCGGAATTCTCAGTCGACGACCCCATGGCGAATTCGTCGAGGTTGGTCTTTCCCACTGGCACGGCGCCGGCCGCGACGATCTTCTTGATGACCGTCGCGTCGTAGGGCGGGAGCCAGCCCTCCAGGATCTTGGAGGAACACGTGGTGGGGATCCCCACTTGGCACAGGTTGTCCTTGATGGCGATGGGGACCCCGGCGAGCGGACCGACGTCGTCACCGCGCGCCACACGCTCGTCGATCGCGGCCGCGGCCGCGCGCGCGCCCTCGACGTCGACGTACAAGAACACGTTGAGCTCGGCGTTACGTTCGTCGATCACTGAGAGAGTGCGTTCGAGTTCGTCGCTCGCGCTCGTAGTGCCCGACCGGACGTCGGCGGCGATTTGTGTCGCGCTTCTCACGGTGCCTCGCCCAAAATGCGCGGCACGGCGAAGCGATGATCGCGCGCGTCGGGCGCCATGGCGAGAACCACGTCGCGGTCCAGACTCTCGACCACGATGTCGTCGCGTACGACGTTGGTCACGCCAAAAGGGTGGGCCGTGGCCACGACGTTTGCGAGGTCCAACGAGTTCATGTCGCGCGCGTGCTCCAGGATCTGGCCGAGTTGCTCAGTGAAGGTGTCCAGTTCCGTCTCGCTCAATGACAGGCGCGCCAGTCGGGCCACCTTGGCGACCTCCTCGCGGGTAATCGCGTCACTCATCGGTCGAGGTGTCCGGCCAAGAAGGCGAGCATCGCCGACTCGATGAGGGGGGCATCGTTGTCGAGGGTCGCCACGTGATACGAGTTCTCGAGCCAGATCCGCTCGACGGTTCCGTTGGACTTCTTCACCAATTCGTCACCGTTATCGAGTTCGACCACGTGGTCCTCGGTGCTGCTGAGGAGCAAACTCGGGGCGGTGATTCGCCCAAGGTTGTCGTTCACGACTTTGACCGCTTCGAGCAACGTCAGCGCGCTCGCGATGGGCGTCTGATCGTAGGACGTCTCTTTCACGCCCTCTTTTTTGATGTCCGAGCCAATCGAGTCGTAGGTCGTCGCCCCCGACTCGAGCATGGTGCGCGCCAGATCGTCCCATTCGAGTCCCTGGTGCTTGACGTACGGGTTGATGAACACGAAGGCCGCCACGTCGGGGCGTTGCGCTGCGACGTGCACCGCCAGCGTGCCGCCCATGGACAACCCGACGATGGCTACCCGCGTACACGTCGCCGCTAGGTCGTCGTACGCGGCCAGTGCGGCGTCCGCCCAATCGTCCCAACCGGTCGTCATCAGGTCGTCGACCGACGTCCCGTGGCCCGGCAGACGCGGCACCGCCGCGCTGTAGCCCGCACACACACACGACCGGGCGAGGTCCATCATCGTGGAGGTCGTGCTGGTGAACCCGTGCAACAGCAAGACTCCGAACGGCCCGCCAGGAGAAAAATAGGGCTCACCGCCCGGCATCACCACGTCAGTCATAGGGTTCCAGACTAGCTTTTGACGCGCGGAGCCCCTCGGGCCTACTTCGCGCGAGCGTGGGCGTGATAGTGGTCGGGGATCTTTCGCATGTGATCGTCGTAGTACCAGTCGCGACCGCGATAGAACTCCTCGGCCACGAGAGTGAGACTCGCGAGGAGCGCGTCACGAACCTCCGGCGACGGCACCGCATCGTGCTCGCGCCACACCACCATTGGTATCCCGCAGATCAGACAGTCGGCGATCCAACAGGTCTCGTCCTCGAAGTAACGAGTGGTCATCGACGCCGCGCGGCACAACTCGCAGGTACTACTTGGTGACATTCAACAAGACCGTCGACTCGTAGGGCACCGTGGAGCCGGCGGCCGGAACGGTGGAGACGACACGCGTCCATGTGGGCGTCGACGTCGCCGACCCCGCTCCGGGACCCTTCGTGGAGTAGTAGAGTCCCGCCACCTTCATCGCGGCGGCCACCTGGGCTTGGTCCATTCCCACGAGTTGGGGCATCGCCAGCGACGTGGCGTGCAACGTCGTCGTGGTGGTGGGAGCGGTCGTGGTGGTGGGAGCGGTCGTGGTGGTGGGAGCGGTCGTGGTCGTAGGTGCCGTCGTCGTCGGCGCGGTCGTGGTGGGTGCGGTCGTGGCGGGTGCCGTCGTCGTGGGTGCGGTCGTGGTGGCGGCCGGTACCGTCGTGGTGGTGACGACCGCGACGCCCGAAGAACTCTCCAGGACGACCGAGGAACCCTTAGGCACGGCGAGGGGGTTCTTCGTCGTCCCGTAGAGCACCTCGGCGACGAGTCCCTTGGCGACCGAACTGGCGATCAACGCGGTGGCGGGACACGTCGCGGTGACGTGCATCGCGGCGAGCGTGCTGGTGGCGGTGGCGCAACTCATACCCACCAGGTTGGTGGGGAGTGTCTCGAGGACGGGTGGTGGGCCGTTGGAGACGACGACTTTCAAGGTGGAGCCGGCCGACACGCTGGTGCCCGCGGCGGGAATTTGACTTACGATGTCACCGGCCTTGATGCTCGCGGACGCCGCGTGCGACGTCACGCTCAAGGAAAGTCCGTCGTTCTTCACGAGGGTCGAGGCCTCGGCGAGGGTCAGTCCCGAAACGTTGGGCGCCGTGTGCTTGGACGAGAGGTAACCGAACTTCCACGCCAGTCCCCCACCAATCGCCAAAATCACCAGCAGCGCCGCCGCCGCGAGGTAGACGGGGCGTCGACGCGTCGAACCAATGGGCGAGAGGTCGTCGAAGGGTCCCGGCGCCGAGCGTCGCGGTGGCGCGCCGTGTCGTGCCGGCGACTGGCCAAACGTCGGTGATCGCCGGGGTGATGAGACGATTTGATTCGGCGAGGGAGGTCGAAATCCCACTGATTGACGAGGCTCGGCCAAGGTGAAACTCCCCAAGAGGGAGGGCGAGGGTTGATCGAACTTGACGAAGGGCCCGTCGTCGGCGACCACGCCAGAGAGTCGACCGGTAAGTTCCTCGGCCGTGAGACGTACGAGCGCGTCAGGAACCGTGGCCTGGGCCAAGATGATGTCCAGGCCCCCCAATTCGGGGCGCGTCGGCAGTGGGGCGAGCAGCCGCTCGCGCAACATCGATTCAGCGGTCGCTCCCTCAAAGGGCGTCGTACCCGTCGCGGTCTCGAACAACAGCAGTCCCAACGCGTACACGTCCGACGCCGCTGTCGCCATTTCGCCGCGCGCCTGTTCGGGTGAAAAGTAGCGCACGTCGTCGCGCGTCGTGAAGTGCCGGTGCGGACCCGCGAGTCCCGCCAAGGCGACGTCGGAGACGCGCACGTGTCCCGACGCGTCGAAGAGAATCTTGTTGGGCGAGAGCTCGCCGTGCACGATGCCGCGCTCGTGAATATAGGCCAGCGCCGACGAGACGTCGCGCCCGAGACGGGCGGTCTCGTCCACGCTCAGGACGTGGCCCGCGCGTAAAAAGTCCTCGAGGGACCCACCGCTCAAGTACTCGCCGACCATGAAGATCGCGCCAGCTTGTTGACCACCGTCGTACACGCGCGCGACGTGAGCGTGACGAAACGTCGCCGCCTGGACGATGTGATCGCGAAAAGCGCGGCGCACTTCCTCGTGAGCGGCCAGATTTGCCAAAAGTACCTTGATGACCACCTCGCGCTGCAGGGTCAGGTCGTCCGCGCGGTAGGCCTCGACGGTGTGCCCCACCCCGAGCAGTTCCATCAGCCGGTAGCGACCCGCGAACTCGTGCCCGAGGGCGAACGACGATGGCATCATGAGCGACCTCTACCCCAAATCATTGCTTACTCGAGGGTAGCCGACCACGTTCCCGTGTCGAGGAGTTCACGAAACGCCGATTGGCCAATCATGGGGACACCGGCCTCGCGGGCCTTGGTGACCTTGGCCGCGCCAGGATTCTCGCCCACGACCACGCAGTACGTCTTGGCCGAGACGGAGCCCGGCGAGGTGCCTCCACGCGCCACAATCGCGGCGGCGGCGTCCTCGCGCGAATAACCCTCGACGGTTCCGGTGACCACGACGGCGCGACCCTCCAGGGTGGCCGCCAGGCTCGACCGAGCGATCTCTTCGCGCATTTCGACCCCCGCCGCGGCCATGAGAGCCATTCGCTCGCGGGCTTCGTCGTCGCGTGCGTATTCGTACACCGATTGGGCGATCACCGGCCCGATCCCCTCGACCGCCTCGAGATCCTCGAGGGGCGCCTGCGCGAGCGCGGCGTAGGTCCCAAAGCGCGCGGCCAGTTCACGCGCGGCCACGGGACCCACGTGGCGGACACCCAGGCCCACCAAGATGCGGCTCAGTGGGGCGGACTTCGCCCCCGCGATGGCCTTGACCAGGGCCGTGGCCGAGAGCTCGCCGAATCCTTCGAGCTGAGCGAGGACCGCGGAGTCCAGCGTGAAGAGATCGGCGACGTCGCCGATCAGTCCCTCGCGCAGGAGTTGGGCGACGCGCTGCTCGCCCAGACCCTCAATGTCGAGTGCGCCACGCGAAGCGAAGTGGACAATCTTTTGCATCTGCTGGGCGGGACACGCCGGGTTGGTGCAGTACGTATCACTCTCTTCCCCCCGGCGACGAAGCTCGCTCCCGCATTCGGGACACGTCGCGGGAAAGTGCCACGGTGCAGCGCGCTTCTCGCCTTGGAGTATCACGGCGCCCACTACTTCGGGAATCACGTCGCCGGCCTTGCGCACGATGACGAGGTCGCCGGGACGCACGTCCTTTTCTCGTACCTGGTCCTCGTTGTGCAGTGTCGCCATCGCGACCCGCGACCCCGCGACCAGCACGGGTTCGAGGACCGCGTAGGGCGTCGCACGCCCCGTTCGACCAATGGATACTTCAATGTGAAGCAGCCGCGTCGTTCGTTCCTCGGGAGGGAACTTGCGCGCGATAGCCCAACGCGGGGCGCGACTAGTCGAGCCCAGAATGACGCGAGCGGCCAGATCGTCGAGCTTGATGACGGTGCCGTCGATGTCGTAGGTCAGGTCGTGGCGATGCTCCTCGAACCAGGTGCTCCACGCGATCATCTCCTCCACGCCGGTGACGAAGCGAATCTCCGGCGCGACTAGGAATCTCCACTGCGCGAGTTGGGCCAGCGTCGCCGCGTGGCTCGTGAAATTGAGGGTGTCGGCGAGGTCCACGAGTTGGTAGGCGAGAAACGAGAGCGGTCGCGACGCACTGACGGAGGGGTCCTTTTGGCGCAAGCTCCCGGCGGCGGCGTTGCGAGGATTAGCGAAGAGCTTGGCGCCCGCCGCCTGTTGATTCTCGTTGAGTCGTTCGAAGTCGGCCTTGGCCAAGAACACCTCACCGCGGATTTCGACGTGTCCACTCGCATCCGGCAACTGGTGCGGGACGTTGGCAATGGTGCGCACGTTATCGGTGACGTCCTCACCGACGCGTCCGTCACCGCGCGTCGCGGCCTGCACGAGCGTGCCATCGAGGTACGTAATTGACAAAGCCAAACCGTCGATCTTTGGCTCCACCGCGAATACCAGGGGCGACGTACTGGTGAACCCCTTGACGACCCGCTCACTCCACGCGCGCAATTCGTCGACGTCAAAGACGTTGTCGAGACTCAGCATGGCTTGTGAGTGGCGTACGGGTGAGAAAACGGCCGACGCGGGTGCCCCCACGCGATCGCTGCGATCGTCGACGAGTTCGGGGTGCGCGTGTTCGATCTCGCGTAACTCACGCACCAGCGCGTCGTAGTCGGCGTCAGGAAGTATGGGATCGTCGTGGACGAAGTACGCCTCCGCGTGGCGAGCGATCAACTCGCGAAGCTCGACCGCGCGGCGCGCGGGCGTGGTCATCGCGTCACGAGGGCGGCGCCCTCGACCACCCGCGGATCATCCGTCGAATACATCACGACCGTCTGGCCGGCGGCCACGGGACGCGCCGCCTCGTCGAGTTCCAGTGTCCATCCACCGTCGTGACGCAGGGTGGCCGGACGCGCTTGACCGTGGGCGCTCCACTGGGCCCACACTCGCGCCCCGGGGCTAAGTGCGGTGCGCGCGAAAGTGAGTGACTCCTCGTCCAGCCCTAACGAGGACACCGTCACGTCCTCGAGGCGCCCCACTTCGACGCGACCTGCAGCAACGTCCACCGCCGCCACGAAGCGCTTTTCTCCGTCGCGTCCCGGGGTCACGCCACGACGCTGGCCTACCGTCATCAATTCGGCGGCGTCGGTGTGACCCACGACTTCACCGGTGCCACGATCGACGAGCTGCGCACTCGACAGGGTGATGCGACTACGTAAGAAGACCTCGCGACCCTTCGAGGCTTCAATGAAACAGACGTCCTGGGAGTCGGGCTTGTCCCAGGTCCTCAACCCCACGCGCTCCGCGTGGGCGCGAACGTCGCTCTTGTTCATGCCCCCAATGGGCAACAGCAGTCGCTCGAGTTGGGCGGTTTGTAAGTACCCCAGCACGTAACTCTGGTCCTTGGCCGCGTCGGCCCCGCGCGTGAGGAGAGCCTGCTGGTCGCGCCACTCGACCTGCGCGTGGTGACCCGTGGCCACCGCGTCAAATCCCAATCGTTCGGCGCGCTCGAAGAGGAGATCGAATTTAATGTGACGATTGCACTCAATGCAGGGATTGGGTGACGTGCCTCGCGCGTGACCCTCGACGAAGGGGGTCACGACGAGCGCCTCGAACTCTTGGGTGTAATTAAACACGTGGTGATCGATGTCGAGAGTTTGGGCGACGCGACGCGCGTCGTCGACGTCGGCGACCGAGCAACACCCCGAATCAGACACTCCGCCCCAGAGTTTGAGGGTGGCGCCCACCACGTCGTGGCCCTCCTCCATTAAGAGGGCTGCCGCGACGGACGAATCAACGCCGCCGCTCATCGCCACGAGGACTTTCATCCCCCCAGTCTGCCAGTTAACCCCGTTGACCTGACTCGGCGACGAGTCGGCTCACCGCTCGCGTCACCGCGGCGATCGCGACGTCCACGTCCTCGTCGGTGGTCTCATGACCCATGGTCAGGCGAAGCGAGCCGCGCGCTCGTTCGGGTGATACGCCCATCGCGGCCAAAACGTGGCTGGAAACCGCGGCGCCACTGGAGCAACTCGACGCGGCCGAGGCGCACACGCCGTCTTGGTCCAGCAAGAACAGCAATTCATCACTGGCGATCCCCTCGAACGTCGCGTGGACGGTTCCGGGAACGGTGACCGCTCCCACCGACGTCACGCGCGCCCCGGGCAAGAGTGAAATCGCTGCGCGCAGTCGGTCCTGATACCGGCGCACGCGTTCGTGCCCGTCACGTCGCTCGGCCTCGACACTACGAATCGCCGCGGCGAGACCGACGCAGGCCGCCACGTCCACGGTGCCCCCGCGACGGCCGCGTTCTTGACCACCCCCGGGCATCATGGCGTCGAGAGCGACGTCACGACGCATGATGAGCGCGCCACTATTGACCGGACCGCCCAGCTTGTGGCCACATAACGACACCGTATCGATCGACGAGGTCAACGTGGCGAGATCGACCCAGGGCGCCGCGGCAACCGCGTCGCTGTGGCTCACCAGATGACCGGGTCCTCGATCACGAACCGCTCCGGCGACCGCGTCCAGCGGCTGCAACACGCCGGTCTCGTTGTTGGCCGCCATCACGCTGACCAGCGCCACGGTCTCGTCGAGGGAGTCGTATAACGCCCCCAGATCCAGCACGCCCTCATCGTCGACGCCCACCTCGCGCACCTCGACCGACGTGAACATCTCGGCCATCATGTGGGCCGCATCCATGACCGCGTGGTGTTCGATGGCCGAGATCACGAGAGAGGTGCGGTCGTGCGAGCGACGATGCGCCTGAGCCACGCCGGTCACGGCCAACGTACACGATTCGGTGCCGCTGCCAGTGAAGATGACTCCCCCGGGACGCGCGCCCACGAAGGCGCCCACCACGTCACGCGCCTCTTCGACCGCGCGACGCGCGTCGCGCGCGGCCCGGTGACTTCCCGACGGGTTTCCCACCACCCCGTGCATCCACGGGGACATCGCTTCGGTCACTTCGTCACGACGCGGCGCGGACGCCGCGTGGTCGAAGTAGTACTGACTCACGCGATAAAGAACGACTTCACATTCGTGAACTCGCGCACGCCTTGCACACCGAGCTCACGGCCGTAGCCCGACGCCTTCACGCCACCAAAGGGCAACTCGTTCATCGACGCGACGACAGCGTTGGCGAAGATGATGCCCACGTCCAAGGTGGTAATGGCCTGATCGATCTCGGCGGGGTCCGTCGCCCACACCGAACCCGACAGGCCCCACGGGGTGTCGTTGGCGTAGCGAATCGCCTCGTCCAGGTCGTCGACCACGTGCACGACGGCGACGGGTCCGAAGAGCTCCTCGTTACCGGCCGGCGACGTCTCGGGGACGTCCACCAACACGGTGGGGGCGAAGAAGTAGCCGGTCCCGTCGAGCGGGGTGCCACCGGTCACGGCGACGGCACCTTGGGCAATGGACTCAGAGACCTGGGTGCTCAAGGTGTTGAACTGTGCTTCGTTGGCCAGGGGGCCCAGAATCGTCGACGAGTCCATCGGGTCGCCGGTGGGCGCCGCGGCCATGGCGGCGGAGAAACGCGAGATGAATTCGTCGGCTACGTCGCGCACCACGATGAAGCGCTTGGCGCAGATGCACGCCTGACCGTTGTTCTGCAGACGCGCCGTCACCGCGAGGGGCACCGTGTGATCGAGGTCGGCCGACTTGGCCACGATGAAGGGGTCCGATCCACCCAGTTCCAGGACGCACTTCTTCAGGTGCTTGCCGGCGAGAGACGCCACCGAACGCCCCGCACCCTCCGACCCGGTCACCGTCACGGCGGCGACGCGCGGGTCGGCGATCACCAGTTCAATGCGACGCGACTCCACGAAGAGATTGGTGAAGATGCCCTGCGGGAAACCAGCGCGAGTGAAGAGCCCCTCCACGTACTGCGCACATCCCGGCACGGACGACGAGTGCTTTAACAAGATGGGGTTGCCCGCCATGATGTTGGGCACGGCGACACGAATGATCTGCCACAGGGGGAAGTTCCAGGGCATGATCGCCAGCAGTGGCCCCAGCGGTTCGTAGCGGATGCCGCTCTTGGTGGCGTGCGTCTTGATGATCTCCTCGGCCAACATCCCCTCGGCGCGCTCGGCGTAGTAGCGCATCGTGAGCGCACACTTGGCGGCCTCACCCTTGGCGGCCGCGAAGGTCTTGCCCATTTCGCTGGTCATCAACGCGGCGGCGACGGGAATCTCGCTCTCGAGTAGTTCGGCCACGCGATTCATCAATTCGGTACGCTCGGAAAACGGCGTCTTCTTCCAACTGAGGAAGGCCTCGTGGGCGGTGCCCACGGCCGCGTCGACAAACGCGTCGTCGTGCGTCGGGTATTCGGCGAGAACGGCTTCAGTGGCGGGATTGATCGCGGTAAAGGTCATGGCCCTAGTCTGCCACGGAAATGATCATTTGAGACGGGGCCGGACCCATTTCACGCCAGTACTCGGGGCGAAAAAGATTCAGGAGGGTGACGACGACGCCAAATGTGAGCGCCGCAACCAAAGACACCAGACGCACGCCGTACTCGCGCGCCAGCGCCGCCTGGACAACGGCACCGAGGGGATAAAAGAGCGACAACGAAAGCACGTAGAGCGACAAGATGCGCGCACGCTCGCGCGCGGGGGCGTGCAATTGCACCGATGTATTGAGCCCGGTGAGCGTTCCGACGTAGGCACCGCCCAGTACCACCAGCGCCAGCGCCGAGAGCTCCAACGTGGGGGCGTAGGCGTATAGCGCCTCGATCAAGGCCATCGCCACCATCGATCCGCGCAGCACCATCAGGCGCGACGTGCGTCGCGCGAGTGTCGGCAATGTCACGGCGCCAATGACCGCCCCGACACCTTGGGCGGCGACCAACCACCCTGTGCCCACCCGGCCCGAGTGCAGGACCTCAATGGCCATCGCGGGAATCAGCGTGATGAAGGGACTGATGAAGAGCGCCACGGTGCCCACCGCGATAATTGCGTTGCGACAACCGCGCGTCGACCACGCCGCGCGGATTCCCACCAGCGTGTCGCCCACAACTGCCAAACGCGTCGTGACTCGCTCACGTGAGGGGCTACGTACGAAGGAGAACGCCACGACGACGATGACGAAGGAGACAGCATTAGCGACGAAGCACCAACCCGGTGAGCCGAGCGCCAACGCGGTGGTTGCGAGCACTGGGCCGATGATGCGTCCCAGGTTGAACTGCGCCGAGCCGAGCGAGACGGCGGCGAGCACCTGGTCGTGTCCGACGAGGTCGGGAAGCAACGATTGCCACGCGGCCCACGATGCCGAGGAGCAAAAGCCCTCGGCGATGGCGAGATAACACGCCAACGGGGCCGAGAGGTGGTGCGTGAGTTCGGCCACCGCGAGAGCCGTCGCCGTCGTGGCCATCACCAAATTGTTCAGTTGGATCCAGCGTTGGCGCGAATATCGATCGGCCATAATCCCACCCAAGGGCGAGCCGATCAACGCTGGTAGCCACGCCGCAAGAGTGAGCAATCCCAGCCAGAGCGTGTTGTGCGTCGTGAACTGGAGGTAGACGCCTAGGGCCACACTCTGCATCCAGGTACCCGTTGAAGATATGAAGTTGGAGCCGAGAGCCAGGGCGAAACTGCGGTGGCGTAAGGGCGCGAATGAAGCAGACGCCATGGGTCCAGGCTACTGGCGCGTGGTAGGGCTAGTCGCGCTTGCCGCGAGGTCGCAACGCGAACCACCACACCGAGATGATGGTGGCGAGTGCCCCCAGCACGCTCAGTGTGGATTTAACGCCGCGTCGGTTCCCCGAAGATTCCTCACTCATCACTCCATCGTAACGACAACCGCGCCGGGCTGGTGCTCCGGCGCGGTTGTCGACTGCGGTAGTTCGTCGCCTAGGCGGCGGGCTGGCTCGCGGCCTCGATGTTGAGTTCGAGCACGATCTTGTTACTCACGACGGCGGTGCCGTTCTCCAAAGTTCCCTCGAAGTTGACGTTGAAGTCGCGACGGTCGATTTCGGTCTTGGCCTCAAAGCCCACGACGGTGCCACCAGGGACCATCGAGACGCCTTCACCGTTGAACTCCAAGTGGAACGTGACGGACTTCGTGATGCCACGAATGGTCAGGTCACCCACGAGTGAGTAGTCGTTGCCACCCTTGGAGGTGAGGCCGGTCGACGTGAAGTTCAAGGTCGGGTAGTTCGCCTGATCGAGGAAGTCTGCGCTCTTGAGGTGGCCATCGCGCATCTCGTTGTCGGTGGTGATGCTGGCGGACTGGGCCGTCGCCGTTACCGACGAGGTCTCGGGGGTGTCACCAATGGTAATGACGCCTTCGAACTCGGCAAAGCGTCCACGAACCTTGGATACGACCAAGTGACGAGCGACGAAAGTAATGGTGGAGTGGACGGGGTCCACGGTGTAAACGCCGGCGGCGGGAAAGTTGCTCATAGTGATATCTCCTGAATTAGTACACGGGACCGTGCCTCCCTCAGTATACTTGCATATGCAACTACTTGTCAAGAAGTAATTATGACTACGAGTATCTGCTAGCGTCGGGGGCATGGTGACGTCGAACGAAGTGTGTCCTTCCAGTGACGAACGAGTGACCCTCTTCGCTCTCCTACTTGATACCAACGCGCGATTGTCGCGCAGCTTCGCCCTGCGCCTCGAAGAGAGTTGCGACATCCCCCTGGCTTGGTTCGAGGTCCTGTTGCAATTGCGCCGCGGGGGCGAAGGTCGTTTGAAGATGAATCAGATCGCCGAGGCCATCGTGCACTCGACCGGCGGGACGACGCGACTCATCGACCGTCTTGAGGACGCGGGTTTCGTCGAACGGATTCTGTGCCCGTCGGACCGCCGTGCAATCTACGTCGGTATCACCGCGCGGGGCAACGTCAAACTCGACGAGGCGCTGCAGGTGCACATGTGTTACCTCGACGAACACCTGTCGAGTCGCTTGAGCTGCGACGAACGCACCGCCTTGACGACGTTGTTGACCAAACTCAACGAATCGCGCTGAAGCCACCTCGAATCCCGACGAGGGACTACGACGATTTCTCGATCCACGCCAACGCGAGTCGGCCGTCGTCGAGTTCCAGGACCGTACCAGTGCCCGGACCGGGTCCCGCCACGACCTGAGTGGCCAGGACTTCACTAGCGAGCGTGTCGAAACCGTCTGCCAGATCGTCCAGACCCGTCACCCACAAGTCGATACGGTCCGCCACGTCCAGACCAGAATTCTTTCTAAGGTCTTGCACTTGGCGCACGACGTCGCGCAAGTAACCGCGCCGGCGCAGGTCGTCGGTGAGCGTCAAGTCGAGCGCGATCACTTCGCCACCCTCGCGCGACACCGCGAAGCCGTCCTGACTCTTGACGCGCAGCTCCACGTCGTCGCCACTGAGCTCGAACACCCCCGTGGACAACGTCACCGCAATGGTGCCGCCCGCCTCCAGCGTGGCGGCGGCGCGTACCGAGTCGAGGGCGGCGAGGGCGGGTTTGAGTTCCTTCACGGCCTCTCCCAGGCGCGGACCGACGGCGCGAAAGTTCGGGACGAGTTCGAAACTCAGCACTTCGGCGAGTTCGGACCCGAATTCAATCAGGTCGACGTTCAGTTCGTCCTCAACAATGCCCGCCGGCGGCGACGCCATACCCGGCGGCAAGAAGACGAGGGCTCGCGACAGTGGTTGGCGCACTTTGATGCCGGCGTCGGCGCGCGCCGCGCGTCCGAGCGACGTCAAGCTTCGCGCCACGTCCATGGCGGCTTCGAGCGGCTCGTCGCGACGCCCGGTGACGACCAAGGGCCAATCTGCCAAGTGGACCGAATCGTCGTCGCTAGCGCCAAAGAGTTCACGGTGGAGCTGTTCGGCGACGAAGGGGCAAAAGGGAGCCAGCAGCAGTGTCACGCGTTGGAGCACTTCCAACAACGTCGCTTGGGCCGCCAGGGAATCCGTGCGTGGCGTCGACGGATCGGTTCGCCAGAAGCGGCGTCGACTCCGACGGACGTACCAGTTGGAGACGTCATCAATGAGGGCCGACAATGCGTCGGTTGCCGCCAGTGGCTCGTAGCCGTCGAGGGCCGCGGTAGTGGCAGCGGTCACGTCTTCAAGGCGCGACAAGATCCAGCGGTCGATCGCGGGGCGACTCTCGACGGTGGGTATTTCCTGATCAAGATCATCGAATCCGTTGAGGGAGGCGTAGATCGTGAAGAAATAGACCGTATTCCACAGTGTCGCGAGCGTGTCACGCAGCGAGGCGTCGATGGCCCCCAGGCTCGCGCGCGTCGACGTCCAGGGTGAACCCTGGGAGAACATCCACCAGCGCAGAGGGTCCGCGCCGCGGGTGTCGAGTACTTCCCACGGGTCGATGACGTTGCCCTGGGACTTACTCATCTTCTTACCGTTCTCGTCGACGATGTGACCAAGGCACAGCACGTGCTCGTAGGGCGTCGATCCAAAAACCAGGGTGTTGACCGCGAGCAGCGAATAGAACCACCCCCGCGTCTGATCAATGGCCTCGGCCACGAGTTGTGCCGGGAACTGCATTGCCTGCGCGCTCCCCTCGACGTGGGGGAAACCCACTTGAGCCGCGGGCATCGCGCCCGAGTCGAACCACGCGTCAATCACCGGTTCCACCCGACGGGCTTGTTGCGAGCAGGTGCGACACGGCACCACGACCTCGTCGATTCCAGGTCGGTGCGGATCGAGCGAACTCAAGTCACTGCCCGTCAACTGTGAGAGCTCCGCGAGCGAACCCACGCAGGTCAGGTGGTTGCTCTCACAGCGCCAAATGGGTAGGGGCGTTCCCCAGTACCGGTCGCGCGACAGGGCCCAGTCCACGTTGTTGGCCAGCCACTCACCCATTCGCCCGTCGCGGATGTGACTCGGGTGCCAATCGATGCCGGCGTTTTCGGCGAGCATCTGCTCCTTGAACTGGCTGGTGGCGATGTACCAACTGGGCTTTCCCCAGTAGATGAGCGTCGTGCCACAGCGCCAACAGTGCGGCAGCGAGTGCGTGTAGTCCATGCGACGCATCAAGAATCCGCGTTCCTCGAGCACGTCGTTGATGTCGTGATTGGCGTCGCGCACTTTTCGCCCCTCGAGCCACGCGACGTCCCTGGTGAAGGCACCGTCGGGACCGACCGGATTGAGGGTCGGCAAAGAATTGGCGCGCGCGACCTGGCGGTCGACCTCACCAAAGGCCGGCGATTGGTGCACGAGTCCCGTTCCGTCTTCGGTCGTCACGTACTCGGCAGCCACGACGTAACACGCGTCGACGCCGTCGGCGAAGGCAACGTCGTCAAAGGGACGAAGGTAGTGCACGCCGACGAGCTCTCGTCCCAGCAGGGTGCCCGAGACGACGGCTCCTTCGCCGAACACCGACTCCACGAGAGTCTCAGCCACGACCGTTCCGTCCACGACGGCGTAGGTGATGTCGGGATTGACGGCCACCGCGACGTTGGACAACAGCGTCCACGGCGTCGTCGTCCACACGGCCAGGTGTGTGGCACCTCCCAATTGCGGGTGTTCGTCGCCATCGGTGATCGCCAGGCGCACGAAGGCACTCTCGTCGACCTCGTCGGTGTAGACACCGGGTTGGCCGAGCTCGTGGCTCGACAATGCCGTCTCACAGCGCGGGCAGTAGGGCACGACCTTCAGGTCCTCGTAGAGAAGTCCCCGATCAAAGAGTTGTTGGAGTTGCCACCAAACCGACTCGATGTAGGACGGGTGGAACGTGTAATAGGCGTGCTCCATGTCGGTCCAGTAGCCGATTCGCTCGGTCAGTCGTTCGAATTCACCCACGTAGGTGAGGACCGATTCACGACACAGCCGGGTGAACTCGGCCACGCCAATCTCTTCTTCGATCGCCTTTTTTCCCGAGATGCCCAGTTGCTTCTCGACCTGGACTTCCACGGGGAGCCCGTGCGTGTCCCACCCAGCGCGCCGGGCCACGTAGCGACCCTGCATGGTCTGGTACCGACAAAAGAGGTCCTTGTAGACGCGCGCCCACACGTGGTGAAGGCCCGGCATCCCGTTGGCCGTCGGCGGACCCTCGTAAAATACCCAGGGTTCGGCGCCGTCACGCTGGGCCAGGGTGCGGGCAAAGATATTGTGCTCTCGCCAACGGACCAGTTCGGCCTCTTCAATGGCTACAAAATCAAGTTCGGCGCTGACCGGGCGAAACACGGGTCTCCTTCAGTGAGTCCGTCCATCGTACCTACGGGTGCGCCACGACTCGTCGCTTACTAAGAATGAGCGGGCGCGAAGTGGCGATTGAGCCACCCCTCGTCGAGGTCCTCGAGCGAGTCCAGCACTAGATCGGCAATCACGAAATCCGCCCTTGGGCGGTCCGAGGGCGTGGGCACCGCCACGACCGTCATACGCGCCGCTTTCGCCGCCAGGACGCCAGCGGCCGAGTCCTCAAGGACGAGGCAGCGATCAGGGGCGACACCCAGTGAAGCCGCGGCGCTCAAGAAGACGCCCGGGTGCGGCTTGCCGAAGGGCTCGAACTCGGCCGAGTGCAGCGAGGCGAATCGGTCGCGCAGGCCAAAGTGCTCCAGGCATCGTTCGATCAGCGCGAGGGGGGTGGAACTGGCCAGGGCGATCGGACCACGCCGCGACGTCAGATCGATGGCGCGCACCGCGCCGGGTAACAAACGGCCCTTGGAAGTAACGAGATCGCCGACGCGCGCGAGAAGGAGATCGACGACGACGGCCTTGGACGGGGTCGCCCACGGGTAGCGACCGTACCAGTACTCGACGACTTCGGCCACGAAGAGACCCTTGGTACTGCGATCGGTCGCCTCGCCAACGTCGACGCCGAGTCCTCCGAAAATCTCTATCTCGGCCTCGTGCCACAGGATCTCGGAATCGATGAGGAGTCCGTCCATGTCGAACAATGTGGCGCTAAGTGTCATAGCGATACTTTGACACAGCCACTACCGTGGGGATCGTGAGTCCCGTCCGTCGCGGAGTCCCCAGTGACGCGTCGGCGATTGGCCAACGCGTCGGCGACCAACTCCTTCACGACTCCCAGATCGAGCCGTTGATCTCGAGCACCTTCTCGCGAGCGGAGTTCGAACGGACGCTCACGACCACCACGAGTCCACTGTGGGTGGACGACGCGAACGGGAGTATCCGCGGGCATCTCTACGGCGCAACCTTCGACGATCCGCTCTACGGACGTCAGACGTGGAGTGGGCCCGACGGATACTCCTACGACGTCGACGACGTGCTCGACCGACTCTGCGACGAGGCGTATCGCGAGTGGCGTCGAGACGGATCAACCGCCCACGTGGTGTGGGCCCTCTTCGATCACGGTACCCAGGACTGGACCCAGCGCGGTTACGACGTCATCAGCGTGCGCGGGGCGCTCGCTCTCACCGGGCCCTTCGACGTCAGGTGGCCGGCCAACTTCTCGCTGCGGCGCGCGAGGGACTCGGACCTCGAGGCGGCGTTGTTCTTTGACGCCATGATTGACGTCGCCCAGGGTGTGCAGCTCGACGCCCGCACGGACGAACAACGCGCCGCGAGTCACGCCGACGTGATCGAACTCCTCGAGGATCCCGAGTGCCACTACTACCTGGTTGACATGAATGGTCAAACGGCGGCCCAGTGCGTGACCTTTCGTCTCCCCGAGATGCGCGGCAATTTCGCCAACACCCTGTACTTGGGGTCAGTGGCCGTCAGTCCACCGTTTCGCCGACGCGGTATCGCCACGACGTTGCTGCACGTGGTACTGAACGAGGCTATCGACGATGGGTTCGGCCACGTCGAGGCTCGTTGGCACGCCGACAATCGCGAGGCGACGTCCCTGTGGTCGTCGGCGGGGTTTCGACCGACTTACGTCCAGTTACGTCGCTCCCTGACTACTTAGTTCAGGGTGGACTCGATCGCGGCGACCAGCGTCGGATCCTCGGGCGTCACCTGGGGAGCGAATCGTTGCACAGAACCGTCGGGGCCAACCAAGAATTTTTCGAAGTTCCACCGGACGTCGCCGCTATAGCCCTCGGCGTCGGCCACGGGTGTGAGTTGCGCATAGATCGGGTGCTGGTCGGCGCCATTCACGTCGATCTTCTCGAAGAGCGGAAACGTCACTCCGTAGGTCGTCGAGCAGAAGGTCTGGATCTCTTCGGCCGTGCCGGGCTCTTGGCCCATGAACTGGTTGCACGGGAAACCCACAACCTCAAAATCGCGACCGGCGTACGTCTCTTCGAGTTTCTCGAGCCCCTCGTACTGCGGCGTGAGACCGCACTTGGAGGCGACGTTGACGATGAGAACTGTTTTGCCCCTGTAGGGGGCGAGGGAACTGGGCTCGCCACTCAAGGTGTGCACGGAAATGTCGTAGAGGGTCATGCTCCTCAAACTACCGGTCGCACTCGACTTTCGTGCCTCTAATGTCGGGTGGATGCAGGCGGTGGTGATTGATCAAGGTTCGCTTCGACTCGAGGAGCGTGCGACTCCCGTTCCCGCGAGTCGCGAGGTGCTGGTCGCCACAGATTTTGCGGGCATTAACGCCGCCGACCTCCTACAACGCCGCGGCGCCTACCCGGCCCCACCGGGCTGGCCGGTCGACGTCCCAGGCATGGAATTTTCGGGTCGCGTCGTGGCGTTAGGCGGCGACGTCGACGCGTCGTTGCTCGGGCGCCGAGTGTGCGCGATCGTGGGGGGCGGTGCCCAGGCCACACATTGTTTGGTACCGGCGGCCCACCTCATCGACGTCCCCGACATCGTGGCGATGGACCAAGCCGGTGGTTTCGCTGAAGCGTTCATCACGGCCTTTGACTCACTGGTTCTCCAGGGCCGGCTACGCGAAGGTGACCGACTGTTGATTTCGGGCGCGAGCGGCGGCGTGGGCTGCGCCGCCATACAAATCGGTCGTCTGGTCGGTGCGCACATCACGGCCGTGGCGCGCTCGCGCGAGCACGATCAGGCACTGCGCGACCTCGGAGCCGACGAGGTGATCCCCCTCGAGGAGGTGACCAACGTCGCGCCGGTCAACGTCGTCTTGGAATTGGTGGGCGCCGCGCACCTGTCGCTGGTGCAGAGTCGACTCGCGTCCTTCGCGCGTATCGTCGTGATCGGCGTCGCGGGAGGCGGCTCGAAAACCGAGATCAACTTGCTCAACTTCATGAGCACGCGATCGACGTTGACCGGTTCGACGCTGCGCTCGCGCACCAGCGAAGAAAAGGCCGACGTGATTCATCGAGTCGGTCTATCGCTCACCGGACCCTGGAGTCGCGGCACGTTGCGGGTGCCCATCGCCGCGACGTTCCCGCTGGCCGAGGTGGACGAGGCGTACGAATTTTTCGCCCGGCCTGGTAAGTTCGGCAAGGTCCTCTTGGCGATGCCCCTCAGCGCGTGAGTGATCCGCCACTCCCGGATCCGTCGCGCCTCGATCGGTCGCGACCCGACTTCGACCTCATCATCGCCGCGCACGCCGCGGCCATCGTGGCGCGAGAACGCACCTACCTCGACCCGTCCACCGGGCTCACCGTACAGACCCGCGACGCCCACCTCGAACGTGGCTCGTGCTGTGAGAATGGGTGTCGCCACTGTCCGTGGGTGGGGACTCTCTAAAGCAGCGAGCGCAACGCAACGAAATCCAGCCCGAGCGCCTCGGTCACCGGGCCATAGGTGACGGCTCCGTTGACGACATTCACTCCTTCGGCCAAAGCGTCGTCGGCGACGACGGCGTCGCGCCAGCCGTGACGCGCGAGCTCGAGGGCGTAGGGCAGCGTCGCGTTCGCCAACGCGTGCGTCGACGTCGTGGGCACCGCGCCAGGCATGTTGGCCACGCAGTAGAACACGCAGCCGTTCACTACGAAGGTCGGATTCGAGTGCGTGGTGGGTCGGGTCGCTTCAAAGCAACCTCCCTGGTCAACTGATATATCCACCAAAACCGACCCCGGCTTCATTCGCGCGACGAGCTCGTTGGAGACCAATTTCGGAGCCTTGGCGCCCACGACCAATACCGCACCGATCACGATGTCCGCGTCGAGGCAGGCCTCTTCGAGTGACAGCGTGGTCGAGGCGACCGTCTGGACGCGACCGTCGAAGTGGATGTCGACTTGGCGGAGCCGGTCGAGATTGCGGTCGAGAATCTTCACGTTGGCGTGCAGTCCCACCGCCACGGTGGCGGCCGCCAGTCCGGCGACGCCAGCGCCGATGACGACCACGGTCGCCGGCGGCACCCCGGGCACCCCGCCAATCAACGTGCCGTGTCCCCCACCGGGACGCATCAGGTGATGGGCTCCCAACATCGGGGCCATCCGACCGGCCACCTCACTCATGGGGGTGAGCAGGGGGAGCGAATTGTCGCGCAGACGAACGGTCTCGTAGGCGATCGCCACGTTGTTCGAGGCCAATAACGCCTCGGTGCATTCGCGCGACGCCGCTAAGTGCAGGTACGTGAAGAGCACTTGGTTCGTGCGCGCCGAGAGTCGGTGGTACTCCTCGCCAATGGGCTCCTTGACCTTTAGGACCAGTTCCGCGTGCGCCCAGACGTCGTCGGCGCCCGCCACCATCGTGGCGCCGTTGGCGACGAAGGCGTCGTCACTGATCGACGACCCCACGCCGGCGCCCGCTTCAATGAGAACTTTGTGCCCCCCCGAAGTGAACTCACGCACGCCGGCCGGCGTGAGTGCCACCCGGTTCTCATCCGTCTTGATTTCCTTGGGCACTCCGATGATCATCGTTGATCACTCATCCTTTGTTGGCGATGCCAACTTCCCCAATTGCCACGACAACTCCCCTCTCACGGAACGCGGTCCCCTTATCGATCGCAACTTCCTTACACCTCGATGTTGTGCATCACGTGCTTGACGCGCGTGTAATCCTCGAAACCGTACACCGAGAGGTCCTTACCGTACCCGGATCGCTTAAATCCTCCGTGGGGCATTTCGGCGACGATGGGAATGTGGGTGTTGATCCATACGCACCCGAAGTCCAGATCACGACTAAAGCGCATCGCGCGTCCGTGGTCGCTCGTCCACACCGACGAGGCGAGTCCGTACTGCACACCGTTCGCCCACTCGAGGGCCTCGGCGTCGTCGCTGAATTTCTGCACCGTGATAACGGGCCCGAAGATCTCGTTTTGTATCATTTCGTCGTCCTGGTGCAGATCCGCCACGACCGTCGGGGCGATGAAGTAACCCGCGTCGCCCACGCGTTGGCCACCGGCGGCGAAGGACGCGTGACCGGGCTTCCGATCGAGCATGCCGGTCACTCGCTCGAGTTGATTGACGTTATTGACGGGTCCAAAGAGTGCGTCTTCGTTGTCGCGTTGGCCAATGATGGTGTTGCGCGCCTCTTCGGCGATGGCGTCGACGAAGTCGCCGTAGGCCTTGGGACCCACCAGTACGCGCGTGGCCGCCGTGCAGTCCTGTCCGGCGTTGAAGAAACCACCGATGGCGATCCCCTCGGCGGCCGCGGCGATGTCCACGTCATCAAACACAACCACCGGTGCCTTGCCACCGAGTTCCAGGTGCACGCGTTTTAAGGTCGACGATGCGGACGACGCGACTTCCATACCAGCGCGCACCGAGCCGGTGACCGAAATCATGGCCGGCGTCGAGTGCTCGACGAGCGCACGACCGGTATCACGGTCGCCGCAGACGACATTGAACACTCCCGCGGGCAGGACTTCGGCCATGAGCTCGGCCATGAGCAGCGTGGACGCCGGCGTCGTATCGCTGGGCTTGAGCACCATCGTGTTGCCGGCCGCTAGGGCCGGCGCCCACTTCCACACCGCCATGAGGAGGGGATAATTCCACGGCGTCACCGCGGCGCATACGCCGATGGGCTCGCGACGAACGTAGCTCGTCATCCCTTCCATGTACTCCGCCGCGCCACGACCCTCTAGGAGTCGCGCCGCGCCGGCGAAGAAACGAATCTGATCGATCATGGGTGGGATTTCTTCCACCATGGTCACCGAGATGATTTTGCCGCAATTCTCCGTCTCGACGTCGACGAGACCCTCCGCGTTGGCTTCGAGGATGTCGGCGATCTTGAGCAACGCCAGACTGCGCTGCGAGGGAGTCGTGCGCTTCCACGACGTGAAGGCGACGGCGGCCGACGTCACGGCCGCGTCCACGTCGGACGTGTCGGAGACGGGCGTTTCGGCGAACGGCTGACCGGTGCCCGGATTGAGAAGTTCTACGTACTTCCCACTGTGCGGGGCCATCATCTCGCCCCCAATAAAGTTCGACAATCGGCGCATAGAACCCCCACTTTCTGGCCGCGATCACACCGCCGCGTCGCCAGTCACTCTGCCAGAGTTTCCAAGGCTGGGCAACTGGTCACAAAGGTTATTAACACAGAATTGACAATTCAGCACTCAAATCGGCGTCAAATCCCGCTATGGTTACTCTATCCGCAGCCAGAAGTCCGTGACTACTGAGCGGGAGAAACCAATGCCAGCAGCCAAACCACAGAAGTCCAGTGCCAAAAGCAGCGAACGTTCCCCCGCGGAACTCGTCGCCGTGCCGGGCGCGCTGGACACAATTGATCGCCAGATCATCGGGCTCTTGCAGCGCGACGGTCGACGACCCTACGGGGCGATTGCTGACGAGGTCGGTCTTTCAGAAGCGGGCGTGCGTCGGCGCGTCCAGCGATTGAAGGACGCGGGCGTCATGCAGATCGTCGCGATTACCGATCCCCTGCAACTTGGCTACGGCCGAGAGGCGTTGATCGGTATTCGGGTCCATGGTGACGTCCGACTGGTCGCGGACCAGATTGCGGCCATTGAGGAAGCGAACTACGTGGTCATGACCGCGGGGAGCTTCGACATCATCGCCGAGGTCATCGCCCTCGACGACAACGCATTGGTGCACCTCTTGAATGACTCCATCCGGAGTATTCCCGGGGTGACCGAAGTTGAAACCTTTCTGTATTTGAAACTTTCAAAGCAGACCTACGCTTGGGGAACCAAATGAGTATCAATGAAATCTTCACTGACGGCGTCGCCGTTAGTGGTAAACACCAACAAAGCCATAGTTATTCGGAACGGGCTCGGCGCAACCTCTGGCTCCAGATGTCGCGCATGGGGGCCTACTCCGAAAACAACGAGATTCCGATCATCGTGCGCGGAGAGGGAACTCACGTCTACGACGTGAACGGCAAGAAGTACTTCGACGGAATCTCGGGACTCTTCACCAACGCCCTCGGACACGGTCGCCCGGAGTTCGCCGAGGCCGCCGCCGCATCGATGAACAACATGACGTTCTTCCCGATCTGGACGTACGCGCACCCCAAGGCCATTGAACTCGCCGAGAAAGTCGCCAGCCTGGCCCCGGGCGATCTCAACCGTGTCTTCTTCACCACCGGCGGTGCCGAGGCCAACGAGAGCGCGTGGAAGCTCGCTCGCCAGTATCACAAAATGCGCGGCGACAGCGACCGGTACAAGGTCATCAGCCGCGACATCGCGTATCACGGCACGACGCTCGGCGCCTTGACGATCACGTCACTCGACAGCTACCGCGAACCCTTCGAGCCGCTCGTGCCCGGAGCGGTCAAGGTCCCGGCGGTGAATTTCTACCGTGCCGAGACGCACGCCGACGACTTCGAGGCCTACGGCATGTGGTCGGCCCAGCAGATTGAAGAAGCGTTGTTACGTGAGGGTCCCGAGACCGTCGCCGCAGTCTTCCTCGAGCCCGTGCAGAACGCGGGCGGTTGCTTCACGCCACCGCCGGGATACTGGCAACAAGTGCGTGCGATCTGTGACCGTTACGGCGTGATCCTCGTGTCCGACGAGGTCATCTGCGCCTTCGGACGCCTGGGTACCTGGTTCGGTGGTCAGAAGTACGACTTCGTTCCCGACATCATTACCTGTGCCAAGGGCATCACCGCCGGCTACTCGCCCCTGGGCGCGATGATCGTGTCGGACCGCTTGGCCGAACCGTTCCAAGACGGCGACGTCTCGTTCCAGCACGGCTTCACCTGGGCCGGTCACCCGCTCTCGGCGTCGATCGCACTCACGAGCATTGGCATCATCGAGCGCGAAAACGTCCTGGACAACGTGACCGCTAACGAGGAGTACTTTCGTCAGAGTCTCAACGACCTCAAGGACCTGCCCATCGTCGGTGACGTTCGCGGAACGGGCTACTTCTGGGGCGTCGAATTGGTGAAGAGCCAAGAGACCAAGGAGACGTGGGAGGGCGACGACGCCGAGCGACTCCTGCGCGGTTTCGTCTCGCCCGAGATGTTCCGCCGCGGCCTCATCTGTCGTTCGGACGATCGTGGCGACCCCGTCGTGCAGTTGGCGCCGCCGCTCATCTCGACTCGCGAGGACATCGACTTCATGGTCGGTACATTGCGCGACGTCTTCACGGAAGCCTCAAAGCGCTACCTGTAATGCACCCACCACCCTCGTTATGGTGGTCCCAGATTGACGCGACCTCACCACGGCCTGCGCTGCACGGTGACCTCGACGTCGACGTCGCCATTGTCGGTGGGGGCTACACCGGACTGTGGACGGCGCGAGAATTACTTCGTCGTGACCCCCACCTACGCGTCGCAGTCTTCGAGGCCCAGGTGTGTGGTTTTGGGGCGTCCGGTCGCAACGGCGGCTGGGTGTCGGCGCTCTTTCCCGTGTCGGCCGAGACGGTGATCCGCGACTACGGAGACGACGCGTACACCCAACTACGGATCCTCCTCCAGGACTCCGTGAGTTCCCTGGGCCGAGCGGTGCGCGACGACGGGATTGACTGCGACTACGCGCGCGGTGGCACCCTCGCCTTCGCTCGATCCGAACTGCAAGAGAGGCGCGGGCGACACTACGTCGCGACCGCAGCCGCGCACGGCGTCGGTCGTGAGGACCTTCGGTGGCTCGAGGCGTCGCAAGTGCGCGAACACGGTTGGGTCGAGACCGCTCGCGGAGCAGCCTTCTCACCGCACTGCGCTCGGATTCACCCCGCGCGCCTGGTGCGAGGTCTGGCCGACGCGGCCGAAGACCACGGGGCGAGCATTTTCGAACACACCACCGTCACTCGTATTCTCGCTGGTGGCCCCTCGCGACGTCCCCAAGTGCTCACCACGCACGGCACGGTGCGCGCCGACGTGGTGGTGCGCGCCACGGAGGGTTTCACGCCCACTCTCGCGCACCAGCGACGCCGCGTCGTTCCGTTGTATTCGCTCATGATCGCCACCGAACCGCTCTCGCTGAACTGGTGGCGCGACTACGGATTCGCCGACTACGCGACCTTCAACGATGAGCGCCATCTCCTTATTTACGGCCAACGCACCGCGGATGATCGCTTGGCCTTCGGCGGACGAGGATCGCCGTATCATTTCGGCTCGACCGTCGAGCCGCGTTACGATAGCAACGAGACGGTGTTTTCTCACTTGACCCACTCGCTGCGCGAACTCTTCCCCACCCTGGACGCCGCCGTCTCGCACCGCTGGGGAGGACCACTGGCCATGGCACGCAACAAATACCCGTCGGTGACCGTTGATCACCCGAGCGGACTCGCGTTCGCCGGTGGTTACACCGGCGACGGCGTCACCTTGAGCTACGTATGCGCCAACGCCCTCGCCGATCTCATCGTCGCGCCCGACGCCGCGACACCCTTCACTGACCTGCCCTTCGTGCAAGTCCCGGCGCGCCGCTGGGAAGTGGAACCGCTGCGCTGGCTCGGAATTAACGCTGGCATCGCGCTGGCGACCTACGCGGATCACCGTGAACGCACTGGCCATCGCGACAGCCGCGCGTCCACCCTCTTGGCTCGTCTCCTTGGACAGTGACGACCGTCACTTCAAAATGTTGACGGCCCGCGCCGCGACCACGGCGATGGTGACGAAGGACACGACGGATTCACTGAGGAACAAGATCTTCATACGCCGCGACAAGGGCATGGCGTCGGCCGGCGCGAAGCTCGTCCCGTTAGCGAACGACGTGTAGAGATAGTCGGTGAATTGGGGGTCCCAATTCTTGGGCGCCAGGTGCGGGTTCTCCAACTGGGGGAACTGCAGGTCGATCACTTCGGTATCGTCCACCGAACGTCGCGCCGGACCACCCCGGTCGATCTCCCAGAACCATATACCAAAGATGATGACGTTGGTGAGCCACACCGCAACCGCCGCGTAAATGAGCGCACGGCCCTGGGAGACCGAGGTGTCCAGGAGTCGACGTACCAACAGCACCATCGACGTGACGTTGGCGAGGGTCACCACCGTGATCAACGTCAGCGTGAGGCGACGCACCACCGGAGCATCGTCGGGGTGGCGATGACGGCGCGCGGACAAAGGAATCAGGGCCAAAAAAATTAGCGCCGGGATCAGCCATTGGGGGCCGATGACCAATCGGTTCGGCAAAACGACGTAGAGCGCTTCGCAAGTGAGCAACGCCAGGGACGCCGGCCAACGTGGTTCAGCGTGGATGCTCACCCCTTCACGATACTTTGGCGGCTCAGCGCGGAAAGTATCTGCGACGGCAGCACGATCGAGCCCAGGGCGCCACTGCCGAGAAGTTCTCGCAGTAGGGGCGCGGCGGACGTGGTGGCGCGTGAGGCGGCCGGTGCCACGATCGTCACTGCGTGGTTATACGACAAGACCCGTAAGTCGACGGTGGTGGCGGCCGACGTGGTGGCAAACGATAACCACAGCGCCGTGAATTCACCTTGGCGTCCCGTGGTCAGTCGTGCATTCAGCGTACCCGTTTTCGCCGTGGTACTCGACGACTTTTTGACGCCGAAGGTCCCCAGGGCGACGTTCGTCCGATGAAACTCGTACGTAGTGGCGTACCCGTTGTGAATCACGCGGGCGTTGGCGAGCAACGTCAAGAGAGCGGCGTTGGATTTCACTAAATAGCGCGACAGTCCCACAATGGGTGACCACTTGACCTTCTCGACGTACCAGACGAGCCCCGAGGCGTTCGCCAGATTCGGCGACGTGAGGTACAGGCGGTCCTTGATCGCGCGTACGTCAATCGTCGTCGCGGCGGTCACGACGGGAACTTGCAACTGCGCACTGAGGGCGTTATTCGTCGCGTCCAAGGTGATCGTGCCCGAGACCTGCAGCGATCCGCCCGTCGTCAACGTCATCGCCAAGGTGACCGAATGCGGCGCGCGTCCGTACAATTCGAGCGGATCCACGGTGTTCACGCGCGAGGGCCGGGTGACGGCGACGACGGCGACACCCACCGCCGCGATGATGACGACCAGGACGCTCGCAATCACCTGGCGTCGACGAGTTGCGCTCACGGCGTCACCCTAACGGCGCAGATGAGCGAGCCCTAGTCCAGGGGTTCGCCCAAGAGCTCCACCAAGAGTTCGTGCGAAATATTGCGACCGCTGGCGATGAATCCGATACGCGAGTCCTCGTCGCCCACCAGACCTCGCACGATCGCCGCATAGGGAGTAGCCGCCGACCCCTCGAGAACCACGCCATTGGACTCCGCGGCCTCACGAACCCCTTGACGGATCATGTGCTCGTCCACCAAGACGAGCGGAACCTCGTGGGTCGCGATCAAGCCGTTGGTCACCGCCCCGGCGTCGCCGCCGCCGGCTAAACCATCGGCGATGGTGGGACGATGACGAACGTCGTCCATCGCGGTGCCGCGTAAGACGTGGTACATCGCGGCGCTGGCCTCGGGTTGCACGCCGGTCACGCGAACGTCCAGTCGCGCGTGCGCGGCGCGCGCGAGCAGCACCCCCGAGACGAGTCCGCCGCCACCGACGGGAACGACCACGTGTTCAATCTCGGGCGCCTGGGTCAACATCTCGTGAAACACCGTGACTTGACCCGCAATGACGTTGGTGTCGTTAAAGGGCGAGATGTAGCGAATTGATCGGGCGTCGGCGAGTTCCAAGGCGTGCGCCTGGGCCTCATCGTAGGACAAGCCGAACTGGATAAGTTCGATGTCGTAATTACGCAACTTCCTCACTTTGGCGGCCGACGCGTTGGCCGGTACGACGACCGTCGCCGGGACGTGCAAGATGCTGGCGGCGTGCGCAATACCCAAGCCGTGATTGCCGGCCGAGGACGTGATGACGGCTCCGTGGGGGTCGTCACGGTGAGCGGCGTCAATCGCGGCCAACGCGCCGCGAATCTTGAACGAACCGGTGATCTGCAGGCACTCGAGTTTGGCGAGTACCGGTCGACCCCGAAGTCGCAGCGTGACGGTCGGTGTCGCCACCAAGTGGTCGGCGATGACGCGCGTGGCGGCCTCGAGTTGCTCGGTGGAGGGCGCTTCGACGTGACGCATCATTGTGTCAACACTACCTGTGACGCCCCGCTCGCTCCTCGCACCGGGCGCTAGCGTCGGCACCGTGCACTCCCTCGTCGCGCTGGTCCTGCTCGGATCCTTCGCCTACGTCGGGACCATGATCGACAACTTCTTCGCCTTCGCGGCGCAGCTCACCCTCACGGCGCGTGAACAGTTCCGCACGATCACCTCGGCCCAGACTCTCGGAGTCGTCGTCCTCGTGGGGCTGGCGGTCGCCGTCGGCTCGTCGCTGGACGTCGTACCAATTCGCGTCGTCGGTGTGCTGGCCATTGCGCCTTGGGCACTGGCGTGGCGACACTGGCACCACCGCCGCGACGCCGTTACGCAGGCGCCTCGTCGCGGCGTGACCACCACGTTCGTCGTAACCCTCGGCCTCGGGGGCGACAACCTGGCGGTGTGGATTCCCCTACTGCGGGCCAACGGCGTGGTGCACGCCATCGCGTTGTGCGTCATCTTCGCCTGCTGCCAAGTCCTCTTCATCGCACTGTCCTGGGTTCTGGCCACTCACCCGCGAGTGGTGTCGTGGGGTCGGCGCAGTGGACCGTACTTCGTACCGTGGCTGTACGTGATTCTTGGTTTCGTGATCCTCGCAGAATGCCACGTGTTCGCGTTCTCGTAGGAGGTCGGTCGCGCAACTAGCGTGGCGAGGTGCCGGCCTCAACGCCCCAACAGACGCTCAATCGACTGACGATCATCGTCCTCATCCAGTGGATGGGGGCGACATTGGGTTTACCACTCCTGCCATTGTTCTTAGAGCATCGCGGTGGATCGCCCCACGTCATTGGACTGATTGTCGCATCCTTCTTCATCGCGGGCGTCGTGACGCAATACTTTCTTGGTCGCCTGGCCGACAAGTTCGGACGTCGTCCCATTTTGGTGGCGAGCCTGATCGCCTACGGCCTCGCGTCCATGACCTACGCACTTCCCCTCAGCGCAGCGTGGTTCACCCTGACGCGCGTCGTCCAGGGTGCGTCGGCGGGAGCACTCGAAGTGGCGTCAATGTCGGCCGTGGCCGCACTCTTCGCCGAGCACGAACGAGGGCGAGCGGTTTCGCGCATTTTGGCGGCGCAACTCATGGGCGCCGCGATTGGCCCGGCGGCCGGGGTCGTCTCGTCGGTGAACGACCTGGGTTGGGTGTTTTTTGTTACCGGCGTCGTCAGCCTCGTCGCCGCATTGGTGGCGTTTCACACGAACGTGGGAGACGTGGCGTACGACCCCACGCCGCTTCCGCCCATGAAGTGGAATCGTCCCTTCACCGGCGCCCTCGTGGCCGCCGCGGCCACGGGACTGGCCGTCGGGGTGTACGAAACCTGCTGGAGTCTGCTCATGCACGCGCACCACGCCAGCACCCTGCAGATCCGTCTGAGTTGGACCATGTTCTGCCTGCCATGGGTGGTCCTCAGTCGAACGGGTGGCTGGTTCGCCGACCACCTCAATCGCCGGATCACCGCCCTCTTTGGACTGCTCAACGGGGCGGCGTTCCTCGCCACCTATCCGCACATCCACAACAACACGGCGATGCTGTTCCTGGGTTCGGCGGAGTCACTGGGTGCCGCGCTCTCGTCGCCCTCCATTGCGTCGATGTTGAGTCAAGGCGCGTCGTCACGAGAACTCAGTCGACGCCAGGGCCTCTACGCGACCTCCACCACCGCGTCGCTCGCCGCGGCGGCGATGGTGTCGGGCTTCCTCTTCACCGTCAACACCGCTCTGCCCTTCACTCTGGTCGCGGTCGTGTCAGCACTGTTGGCGCTCTCGACGACGTACTTCTGGCGAGGTGTGAACGGCCGTATCCGCGCGAACTCGACGCCACCGTCAACGACCTAGGCGTCAGCGCGATCGTCAAGCGCCAACGGTGAGCGCTACTCATCGACGTTCGCCCCCTCACGAATCGCACCCACGAGGTGATACTTCGCGCTGGAAGTGGTGGCACTCGAGGTCGACGCGGGAGCGTCCTTCTGGGTGGTTGAACGCGACGCCGAGTTCGTGGTACCGCCTTGGCTAAAGACGGTGGCGGCAAATCCCGCCCCAGCGAGCACGGCGACGACCGAGGCGACACTCACGCGGCGAATCATTTTCTTCTTCGTTGGTCGGTACACGAGAACCTCCTTGTCGATATTTAGACACCTTTAGTGTGCCGGGGCCATATGAGGCCCCGCCAAGGAGGCGCTAAAGGGCGGTTAATAAAAAATTCGAGATTTAATTCTCTTCGGCTGCACCTTCCTAAATTTTCGGTAATACTGTGCCGGTACGACGAGCCCCTCACGGCGTCGCATCAGATGAAACACGTCTATTAGGGAGGACCACTCAGTGGCGACCACAGATATTCACGATGGATCCATCGGTGACGAAGCGTTCAAAGTAGAGGCGCGCGGGATCGATTACGTGCCCGAAACCGAGCGCTGGGCCACCCCACGCAATATCGGCGCGATGTGGGCAGGTTCGGCGATCAACATCGAATACTTCGTCTACGGCGCCCTCCTCATGGGTTTCGGCTTTAGCTTTTGGACCGCGGTCAGCATCATCGTCATCGGCAACTTGTCGTTCGTGTTGCTCGGTGTCGCGTCGCTGCAGGGTCAAGAGACGGGTACGACTGCCTTCACCGTGTCGCGCGCCGCCTTCGGTACGCGGGGCTCGCGCGTGGTGTCGTTCTTCAATTGGCTCACCCAATTGGGCTTCGAGACCGAGGGACTCATCCTCATCGTGGCGGCCGTCATTGTGTTGAGCCAGTACGCGGGCTTTCACCCCAATAGCACGATGAAGATTATCTTCATCGTGGTGGCCACCGCGATCCAAGCGGTGATGCCCTACCTCGGCCACGCGACCATGGTCAAAGTCCTGCGCACACTCATCATTCCTTTCACCGCCATCTTCATCATCTTCGCCATCATCGAGGGGTCGCACGCTCACCCCGGCGGCGTCTCCGTCTTCGCCCACGGTTGGGAGCCCTACACCGCGGGTCTCGCCTTCACCATTGCGCTGTCCGGGTTGGGCTGGACCGAGTGCGGCAACGACTACACGCGGTACCTGCCGCGCGAGGCTAAGAAGAGTTCGGTGGTGGGATGGATATTCCTCGGCACCGCGCTCCCCGAAATCGCGGTAATGATTCTCGGGGCATTGGCCTTTAGCTTCATGTCCACGTCGTCGGTGTGGAACAGCGCGAACCCCTTCCAGGCGCTGTATCATCAAAAGGGCATGCCGTCGTGGTTCGTGGTCGTCTTCTTGATCTTCGCCATTGTCCAGCTCTTCGGTATCAACTCGCTGGACCTCTACTCCTCCGGCGTCTCGGTGCAGGCAATGGGACTACGCCTCAAGCGTTACCAGGCCGTGATTATGGACTCGGTCATTGCGGGTGGCCTGACGATTTGGGCGACGTTCGCGTCGACTTTCTCGATCTACATGAAGGACTTCGTGGGCGTGATCATCGTGTGGATCGCTCCGTGGTTCGGGATCTACATCACCGACTGGCTCTTGCGCAAGTACCGCTACAGCGCCGCCGAGATGCAAAAGGAGACCTCCGACAGCATCTACTGGGCGAGTGGCGGATTCAATTGGAACGCGATGGTGGCGTTCGTGGTCGGTCTCGTGCTGGCCACGACGGCGTACTCCAAGGCCCCGCCGCCCGTGAACTTCCCGCTGCACTGGATGACCCCGTTCTCCAATCACTACGGCGCGTTCTTTTGTAACGGTACCGCCGCGGCTAAGTGCGGCCCCGCGGGCTGGTTCGGCGGCGCCGACCTCTCGGTGTTCTTCGGCATCTTTTCTGCGGCGCTGGTCTACTTCGTTCTAGAAAAGGTCACCGGTACGGTCAAGCGCCAGGTGCAACGTCAAAAGGAACTCGAACCTCACCTGTCCTAAGACGTCGCGCCTACCCGACCCAGTCCTCGACGAAGTCCCCGTGGCCGTCGGGGCGAAACACCGGAATCGAACCCAGGGCGTGCACTCGCTGCGCGTCCTCGCCCAGCGCCGTCTTCCACAGCGACGCCTCGGTCACTAGGGTGCCGATGGCCACGACGTCGGCGCCGACCGAGTGCAACAAACGCAGGGCGGCTCCGGTGGAGGCCCCCGTCGAGATGACGTCGTCGACGATCGCGACGCGCCGACCGGCGACGTCGCGAATGCGTGCGCGATCAAAGAGGAGCCGTTGATCAGCGCCGGTGGTGATGGAGCGCACGGGTTCTGACACCGCGTCCGCTAAGTGGATCTTGGGCGTCTTGTGCAAGATCACGTACTGGTCGAGGCCCAGCGACCGCGTGACTTCAATGGCGACGGGTATGCCCATCGTGGCGACCGTCGCCACGATGTCAACGTCGTAGGGGGCGAGCAACGCCCCCAACTCCTCGCCGGCGCGGCGCATAAATTCAACGCCCATGTCCACCGTGATGAGTAACGCCAGGGCCAGGTCATCCGACAACGACACCACCGGCAACTCCACGTGCTGGCTCCCAATGGAGACCGGATAGGTGGGGCGACTCACGACGTTGGAGCATACTGAATGGATGGCGTCTCGCGGTGCACTCGACTCTCTCCTGGCTCGCACGATGCTCGCGACGGCCCTCGAAGAGGCGCGCACGGGACTCGCCGAGGGCGGCATTCCCATTGGCGCGGCACTCTTTACTCGTGAGGGGACACTGCTCGGCTCGGGTCACAACCGACGGGTGCAGGACGACGACGCGTCGGTGCACGCCGAGACGAACGCCTTTCGCCGAGCCGGACGACGTCGCAACTACGCCGACACCGTCATGGTCACGACGCTGTCGCCGTGTTGGTACTGCTCAGGACTCGCGCGTCAATTCAATATCGGCGCGGTGGTGATCGGCGAAGCCACCAACTTCCACGGCGGTCACGACTGGCTCGAGGAACTGGGGGTCGAAATCATTATTTTGAACGACCGCGAGTGCACCGAACTGCTGGCGACGTTCATCGCAGCACACCCCGAACTCTGGTACGAGGACATCGGCCTGTAGTTAGCGAACCGGCGGTCCAAAGAGTCGGTCGCCGGCGTCGCCCAGGCCCGGAGTGATGTAGCCAATGGACGTCAACTCCGCATCGAGGGCCGCGGCGACGATCTGTACGTCGGGATGCGCTGCACGCACCGCGTCGACCCCTGATTGGGCGGCGATGAGACACAGCGCGGTGATGACCCCCGCGTTGCGCTGGCGCAACATGTCGAGTACCTGATTCAGTGATCCCCCGGTCGCGAGCATTGGATCACACAGCACGACCGGTGCCAACTCGAGGTCCTCGGGGAGCCCGTCGAGGTACACGTCGGCGAGCAACGTCGTCTCGTTGCGACGCAGTCCCACCAGGCACACGCGGTGTCGAGGTAGGACCTCCTGCACGGCGGGCGTCATGCCGAGTCCGGCGCGCAGGATCGGGACGATGACGAATTGCGTGTCCACTCGCACGGCCGGCGCGCCGCGCACCACGGGGGTGTCGACCGTCGTCGGCGTGACGGGGATGTCGCGAAACGCTTCGTAGGCGAGAAAGCGTGAAATCTCACCCGCGAGGCGCAAGAAGTCGGCGTTGGACGTCTCGACGTCGCGCAACTGGCGCACCTTATCCTCGACGATCGGGTGGTGGATAATGAGCGGAGTTGGCACGAGGTCACCTTACGCTGTGCTCGCCTCGCGAGTCGGGCGAGAACGTCCCGGTACGATGTCTCAGTGTCAAATTCTCTTCTCCCCCGCTCTCGAGCGGGCGAAGAGGGAGACGCGAACCCCCTCGGCGGCATCCGCTCGTCGTATCTCGGGCCCCGCGCCCAGATTTCACGCGACGCTCGACTCGCGTGGTGGCGACGGGTTCTGCCCATCATCGCATCGCACCGATTCACGTTCATCTGCTCGATCGTGCTCTCGTTCGCCAGCCTCATCTTTCAAACCTTTATCCCTAACCTGCTCAAGGGAGCGATCAGCAGCGCCCTCGAAAAACACGCTGCCTCCTTGCACCACGCCGTCATCGAGATCATCGTCTTCGGCGTCCTGGCGGGCATCACCGGCATCGTGTCACGCCAGTACCTCTACAAGACTGCCTACGACGTCGAGGCCGACCTCCGGTCACTCATCTACGAGCACCTGACGTGGCTGTCCTTTAGCTTCTACGACCGCGTCCAGTCCGGCCAACTGATTAGTCGCGCCAATTCCGATATTCGCAGTGTGCAGATGTATTCGACGTTCGCGCCACTCATCTTGGTCCAGACTTCGATTGGTGTGCTGGCCTTTGGCTTCATGCTGGCGATCGATCCGCTCCTGGCGTGCATCGCCATGGTGGTCATGCCCATCCTCTACGTCGTGGGCCTCAAAATGCGCCGCGTGCTCTTTCCCATCTCCTGGATCACCCAGTCGCGTCTCGCCGACGTGGCCACCATCGTCGACGAGAACGTCAACGGGGTACGAGTCGTGAAGTCCTTCGCCCAGGAGGAGGCCGAGATCAATCGCTTGTCCGACGCCGCCGAAAGCGTCGCCTGGGCTTACATCAAGGACGCGCAAATTCGCGGTCAGTGGTCCCCCTGGGTGCAGAACTTGCCCCAGCTCGGACTGGCGCTGGTCCTGGGATTCGGTGGCGTCATGGTCCTGAACGGCCACCTCGGCGTCGGGGCGATCCTCGCGTTCAACGCCTATTTGTTGATGCTGCAGGCCCCCTTCATGATGCTGGGCCAACTGGTGATGATGGGTCAACGCGCCAAAGCCAGTGCCGAGCGCATCTTCGAGATCCTGGACGAGAACCCCGAGGTGGTCGAGCGCCCCGGAGCCTACGATCTCCTCGACGTGCGCGGAGCCTTGGACTTCGATCACGTCAGCTTCGGATACGGACCCGACGTACGGATCTTGTCGGATTTCAACTTGCACATTGACGCCGGCGAGACCGTCGCTCTGGTGGGGCGCACCGGGTCGGGCAAGTCGACAGTGGCGCGACTCGTCACGCGTTTTTACGATGCCAGTGACGGCGCCGTTCGCGTCGATGGCCACGACGTCCGTGACGTCACGCTCTCGTCACTGCGCACCAACGTCGGCGTCGTGCTCGACGAGCCGTTTTTGTTCTCGGTGAGCGTGCGAGAAAATATTGCCTACGGCGTGCCGGATGCGTCGAGCGACGACATTGAGGCCGCCGCGCGCGCGGCGGCGGCCCACGACTTCATCATGGACCTGCCCGACGGGTACGACACGGTGATCGGCGAACGCGGTTACACCTTGTCGGGCGGTCAACGTCAGCGCATCGCTATTGCCCGCACGCTTCTGGTGAACCCCCCGATCCTCATCTTGGACGACGCGACGAGCGCCATTGACGTCCACGTCGAATCCACCATCTACGACGCTCTGCGCACGTTGATGTCGACGCGCACCACGGTCGTCATCGCGCACCGGATATCCACCATCGCACTGGCCCGACGGGTCGTCTTGTTAGAAGACGGCCGCGTGGTGGCCGACGGAACCCACGAGCAATTGCTGGCCACGTCCGACCTCTACAGCGAGATCCTGGCCCAGACCATGACCGAGGAGATCTAGTGGCCTGGGGCGGCGGTTGGGGTGGTGGTGGAGGGGGCGGCGGCGCCATGTTCGGTGGTCGCGGGAACCAACCGGGCCTGCCCTTTGGCGGCATCCCGAGTGAACTCGCCGTCGAAGCCGAGAAACTCCTCACGTCCGAACCCGAACACCCGAAGTCGGACATCTCCTTTCATCAACGCCCCACTCACGCCGAGCGCCAGCGTCTGACGCTGCCGCGGATGCTGCGCGCCTACCCGCCCTTAGTCATCTATGGCTCACTCCTAGTGATCGTGACCAGCGTGTTGCTCCAGGCGGGACCGCTGTTGACGGGGTACGCGATCGACAACGGCATGGTGGCGGGTCACCACTCAATGACCGTGATCATCGTGAGTGCCATTCTTTACCTGGTGATCGCGGTAGTCAGCGCCTTCGGCCAGCGCTTACAGGCGACGGTCACCGGCACCTTGGCCGCTCGCGTGATGCACGATCTGCGCATCCGCGTCTTCACGCACTTCCAACGTTTGAGTCTTGACTTCTTCACCGACGAGAAGGCCGGCGTCCTCATGAGTCGCATGACGAGTGACATCGAGAACCTCCAACAGCTCGTCCAGGACGGCATTAGCTCCTTCGCGCTGCAGGGACTCACGATGGTCGTGATCACCGCCCTCTTGTTCAGCCTCAACGTCGTTCTCGCCACGTGGACGGTGATCTTGGTCGTACCGCTGTTGACCGTGTTCTCGTTGTGGTTCCATCGGGCGTCGGAGAAGGGGTACCTGCTGAGTCGCGACCGGATCGCCAACGTTCTGGCCGACTTGTCGGAATCGTTGTACGGCATTCGCGTGGTCACCGCCAACAACCGCCAACGCCGCAATATCCGTAACCACCGCCACGTCGTGGGGGCGTATCGCGACGCCAACTTCTACACCGGGCGCGTCAACGCCGTCTACGGGCCAGCCACCATCATGATCGGCATCCTCGGTCAGGCCTTGTTGCTCGGTATCGGCGGCGACATGGTGCTGCGCCACCAGTTGAGCATCGGCGCACTCGTCGAATTCTTCCTCTACCTCAATCGATTCTTTCAGCCCATTCAATTGTTGGTGCAGCAGTACAGTTCGCTCCAACAGGGCCGTTCGTCGGTGATCCGGCTGCGCGAGCTCCTCGAGACCGCCCCGAGCGTCGACGAGGCGCCCGACGCCATCGAGTTGGCGACCATCGAGGGTCGGATCACCTTCGAGAACGTGAGCTTCGGCTACGACCCGGCGCGTCCGGTACTGCGCCACGTGAACCTCGAAATCGCCCCGGGGGAGTCGGTGGCCTTCGTCGGCCCGACCGGCGCGGGAAAGTCCACTCTGGCCAAGCTCGCCAACCGCTTCTACGACCCTACGGAGGGACGCGTCCTCGTCGATGGTGTCGACGTGCGCGACGTCACGCTGCGATCACTGCGCTCGCAACTCGGCGTCGTCCCCCAAGAGCCGTTCCTCTTCGCCGGTTCGATCCGCACGAACTTGCGATTCGGCCGCACCGGCATCACCGACGCCGAGATCGTCGAGGCCGTGGACGTCGTGGGGCTCGGCGACCTGATCGAACGCCTTCCCCACGGTCTGGACACCGTGGTCCACGAGCGAGGTCAAACGCTGTCCTCGGGTGAACGTCAGCTCCTGGCTCTCGCGCGCGCCTTCCTCGCGCGGCCGCGAGTACTGATTCTCGACGAGGCCACGTCGTCGCTCGACCTGCACAGCGAAACAGTGATCGAGCGGGCCCTCGACCGACTCCTCGAGGGACGATCAGCGATTTTGATCGCGCACCGCCTCACGACCGCCCAGCGCGCCGACCGGATCGTCGTCATTGACGAGGGCGGCATTTTGGAAATGGGCACGCCGAGCGAACTCGTCGCCGCTGGCGGGGCCTACGCCGCCATGTACGACGCGTGGTTGCAGTCGGGCGGTCGCGACGCGACGCGCGCTTCGGGCACCTAGGAACCTCTAGTTCGCCACGACGCGCCGCACCTCACCTACGCTGGCCCGGAGGGTGACAATACTCTCCAACGTTCAAAGGCTGGTGACAACGTGGTCACGCGTCCCAACGAAAATCCGTCCGAGGACTTCAATCCTTGGCTGCACGTCTCGTCACTGATCGAGCGAGCGGGACACCTGCTCGGACTCGACGAGGGGATGATCAAGCGCATCATCACCCCCGAGAGGATCTTGGAAGTCGCGGTGCCCGTGCGACTCGATTCGGGCAACGTCGAGATGTACACCGGGTGGCGCATTCAACACAACACCTCGCGCGGACCCGGCAAGGGCGGTATCAGGTTTCACCAGAGCGTCAACGTCGACGAGATCGCCGCACTCAGCGCGGACATGTCCATCAAGTGCGCGGTCGTCAATATTCCCTACGGAGGTGCCAAGGGTGGCGTACGCGTCGACCCCCGCTTGTTATCGATCGGTGAACTCGAGCGCCTCACTCGTCGCTACGCGTTCTCCATCGCGCCCGTCATTGGGCCCGAGACCGATATCCCGGCGCCCGACGTCAATACCGATCCCCAGGTGATGAGCTGGATCATGGACACCATCACGATGTTGCGGGGCTACTCCGCCCCCGGCGTCGTCACCGGAAAACCGTTGGCGATTGGCGGGACCCTCGGTCACGCCGGTGCGACCTCGCTCGGCGTCACCATCTGCACTCTGGCGCTACTCAAGAATCTGGCGCGCAACCCCGAGAACGAGCGCGTCGTCGTCCAGGGTTACGGCAAGGTGGGTTCACCGCTGGTACAGCTGCTCAGTGATCGCGGCATGACGGTGGTCGGGGTGGGCGACGTCAAGGGCGCCATCCACGTGCCGGGCGGCATCGATCCCTCGGCGCTCGCGAGTCACTACGCCGAGGCCGGCACCGTGGTCGGATTCGCGGGGGCTGACCTGGTGCCCGCTGACGAACTCTTCACCATTCCCTCGGACATCGCCATCCCCGCGGCGCTCGGTGGCGCGATCACCGAAAGTATCGCCACGACCATCGCGGCGTCCGTGGTCGTCGAAGCGGCCAACGGACCCACCACGGGAGAGGGCGCCGCGGTCTTGCACGAGCGCAACATTCCCGTCGTCCCCGACGTGCTGGCCAACGCGGGGGGCGTCGTCGCGTCGTACTTCGAGTGGGCCCAGGACCTGCAGGGGTACATGTGGGAGAAGGAGCTCTTCCACCAGCGTCTCGAAAAGACCATGCACGACGCCTTCGACGCCGTGTGGGTGCGCCACGGCGAACTCGGGGTCAACTTACGTGAGACCGCGTTGGCGGTCGGAGTGGAACGCATCGCCGAAGCGACGCGCCTGCGCGGTCTCTTCCCGTGACGCTCGTACGGAGCACCCCATCCGTCAACGGAGCGTGATGAACGAGGAACCGACGCTCGAAGAGTTTCGCGAACTCGTCGCCACGTTACGTGAGGAGATTGCTCGTCTCAAAGAGGAGCTGCGTCAGGTCCGTCGCGACACTCATGAGGTACCGCCGCACTACCTCTAGATTCAGCCAAGACAGCTCAGAGTATTGGTGGACGCGACGACCTGGGCGGCGGCCTGCACCAGTTGCGACCGCGAGAGTTTGCCGGATTCAACCGCCGCCACGATCGCTGCCGTGGTCATTGAGGCGGTCTGCAGGGCCAGCGCCGGCGACGAAGGATTGCCGTTCAATACCTGGTCGACCCCCGCGGCCAGGGAAACCACCGACGCCTGGGCGGGGCTCAAGTGTACCGCCGAGATGGCGCCAGCACTTAGCGAGTCGGTCATGATCAGACCGTGAAAACCCATTGTGTGGCGGAGGTACCCCACCGCTACGGGCGACAGGCTCGCCGGTATCGTGGTCAGTCCCGGGACGACGGCATTCGACATCATGATGGCGGTGACGCCCGAGGAAATCGCTCGTCGAAACGGCACGAGCGCGGTGGACTTCATCTCCGACCATGGTCGAGTGTTGGCGGGTCCGTAGTCGGTACTGCGCGTGGAGCCACCGAGTCCAGGAAAATGCTTGACAACGGCGACCACGTGGGCGCGTAAGAGTCCCGTCGCGAACGCGGCGACGTCGGCGGCGTCGACCGTGGGAGAACCACCGAAGGATCGATAGCCGTCGGGGTTCGCCGAGCCTGGGAACTCCGCGCGCCCGTCCACGTCGGCCACGGGTGCCAAATCAACATTCAGCCCCGCTCGAACCATTGCCGCTCCAACGCGTTCACCTTGCGCGACGATTCGCGCGGGGGTCATGGTCGAACCCATGACCTGCGCCCAGGGCCAGTGTCCCACGAGGTTAGGAAAACGAATGATGCCGCCGCCCTCGTCGTCGGTCATCACCATCGGCACCAACCGATCAGGTTCGAGTCCCCGCAGTGACGCCAGTGTCACGGGCAGCGTCGCTGGAGCCAAAGAACCAAAGAGAAGGAATCCGCCGTAGCCTTGGGCAGCGGAACTGGTCAAACTCGCGAGACTGCTCGCCTGAGCCGATACGACGACCGTCTCTCGGGCCACGCGCGTGAGTGACCACGTCGATACCACCCGAGTTGCGCAGGCCAGGTTCGAGGTCGTGGGAGTCGCTGCCGAGAGTGTCGGACTGATCGTCATCGCGCCCAACCCCACGATCGCCCCGACCGCCATAACTCGTCTCAAGTTCATTCGACGACCTTAGGTCGGGTCGGTACTTACTTCTCGCGGCGCCGCAATTCGTCTTCGAGGTCCGCCGGGTCCACTCCGCGGGCACGCAACAACATGAGAAGATGGAACCAGAGGTCCGCGGCCTCCGAGACCAATCGCTCGTCACTCTCGCTGAGGGACGCCACCGCCGTCTCCACGGCTTCTTCGCCGACTTTGCGAGCGAGGAACGCCGTACCCTGAGCGAGCGACGCTGCGACGTAGGAGTCGGGCGCACCCTGGGCCTCGCGCTGGAGGATCTTTCGCCACAACCACGGCGTGAAGCACGACATCGATCCGTCGTGACAGGTGGGGCCGTCCGCCTGAACCCGCACCAGTACCGCGTCCTGGTCACAGTCCAGCACGACCTCGACCACATGTAACGCGTTGCCGGACGTCTCACCCTTTTGCCAGAGCCGTTGACGAGACCTCGAATAGAAGTGCACGAGACCGCTCGAACGCGTCAGGGCCAACGCTTCCTCGTCCATCCAACCCAACATCAACACGCGATCCGACGCGTCGTCTTGGATGATGGCCGCGCGAAGTTCGTCACTCATTTTCTCTCCTTGAGTGGTCGCAGTTCAATACCCAGAGCCTCGATCTCTCGGCGCAAGCCCGGCAGTCCGGCCGGGTTCTCGTGGACGATCGAAGCAATCAAGGCGGCGTCGGTGACACGCAGGGCGTCGACCACGTGTTGGGCGCTCCCCGCGCCGCCCGAGGCGATGACCGGAACGTCGACGGCGTCACGCACCGCCTCGGTCAACCGGAGGTCGAATCCCGTGCGCTGTCCGTCACGGGCGATCGACGTCAACAAGATTTCACCGGCGCCCCGGGTCGCCGCCTCCACCGCCCACGGAACGGTCGCGATATCGGTGGCCACGCGACCACCGTGGGAATAGACCACGTCGTCGCCGGCGTCGATCGCCACCACCACGGCCTGAGAGCCGAAGCGCGCGGCAATCTCGGTGATCAGTTGGGGCGTGGCCAGCGCCGCGGAGTTGAGCGATACGCGGTCCGCCCCAGCTTCGATGATGCGTGATGCATCCTCCACCGACCGGATACCGCCCCCCACGGTGAAGGGAATCTCCAGCACGTCGGCCACCCGCTCCACGACGTGGACAATGGTGTCAGTGCCGTCAGGTGTCGCCGAGATGTCGAGGAAGACCAGTTCGTCCGCCCCCCCGGCACTGTAAAACTGCGCCAACTCGACCGGGTCCCCGACGTCGCGCAGATTGACGAAGCTGACCCCCTTGACCACGCGGCCCTCGGAGACGTCCAAGCAGGGGATCAGGCGCGCGAGAGGCATGATTCCAGAAAGGTCAGTCCGGCCACGTCGCTCTTTTCGGGGTGAAATTGCACGCCAAGAAACGAGCCGCGCCGCACCACGGCGCTCAGTCCCTCGCTCGTCGCGACGGTGTCGGGCGACTCGGCGACGAAAGAGTGCGCGAAGTAATACGCGTCACCCCACGGTTCGACCACCGCCCAGCCGAGTCGCGGGATGCGTGGCGCGTCCAAACGTACGACGAGGCCCTCGAGCAGTCCCAATCCCTTGACGCCCCCGTCTTCCTCACTGGCCTGAAGTGCGAGCTGCATCCCGAGACAAATCCCCAAGATGGGTTGATTCGCGTTGAATCGATCACGCAAGGCTTTGTCGGCTCCAGTATCGCCCAGGTGTTCCATGGCGCTACGCGCCGAACCCACGCCGGGCAAGATGACGTAGGGAGCCGCGGCGATGAGTTCTGGGTTGGCACTGACGTAACTGGTACGTCCGAGGTGCGCTAAGGCCGCGCGCACCGAGCGGGTGTTGCCCGCTCCGTAGTCGACGACGATAACGTCGCTCACAACGAACCCTTCGTGGAACGTACGAGTGAACCGTCACGCACGAGGGCCTGGTTCATGGCCCGTCCCACGGCCTTGAAAGCCGCTTCGGCGACGTGGTGCGCGTTCTCCCCCGACGCTGTGACGTGCAGCGTGATGCGAGCGGTCTGGGCGAGGGACTCGAACGCGTGCGCGGCCATCCCCGGATCGGGAGAAATATTCAAGGTCGCCTTGGCTCGCCCCGACAGGTCCACCACCGCGTGAGCAATCGCCTCATCCATCGGAACGCGCGACTCGCCGTAGCGCGCGAGACCCTTGCGGTCCCCGAGCGCTTGATCGAGAGCCTCACCAAAGGCGCGCATCATGTCCTCCACCGTGTGGTGGTCGCCGGTCTCTGAGTCGCCCACGCCCTCGAGGCGCAGATCCATGCCCCCGTGAAACGCCAGCTGCGTCAACATGTGATCGTAGAAACCTTCGCCAGTATTCACGTAGACGCGACCCTCTCCGGGAACGCGCAAGCGTATATTGAGTAGCGTCTCGGCGGTCGCGCGGCGATAGCGCAGGGGCGCGGTCTCGAGTGGGTCGCCCAACAACTCAGTGCGCAGAGCTCCGAGCAAAATGTCGTCGTCGATCTCGTCGCGGATCGAGATGCGCAGTCCGCGTGCGTAGGCGCGCAACATCACGCCGTAGGGCAACATTCGATCCACCAATGCCTGAGGACTCTCCATCGGCACGAACAAGAAGTTCGTGAAGGAGGCGAGCGGCGTCAACCCGAGGGCGTGTAGTTCTCGCGCCACGCGTTCACGCTCGGTAACCTGCGCACTCACGTCCAAGGGTGACGTGAGTGCCGCCAGCGCCAACACCGCCGACAACGAGGACACCGACAAGGGCGCCTGACGAGAGTTCAGAATTTCGGTGATCTCCGGCGACGCGACGGCGTAGCCCACGCGAGCGCCCGCGAGACCAAAGGCCTTGGAGAAGGTCCGCAAGATGATGGCGCCGTCCCTCACCCGTGCGATCTCGTCGACGCCGGCGTACTGCGCGTAGGCCTCGTCGATCACCAACTGACCACCGACGTCGGGGATGCAGCACAGTTCACCCGTGGGGTTGTTGGGCCGACACACGTACACCAAATCGGCGCTCGCCGGGTCGTCGATCAGTTTTGCTCCGGCCATTCCCGCGGCGTAGTGGTACATCGAATACGAGTCCGCCGGAACGGTTGCGATCGTCCCGTTCTCGGCGAAGAGGGCCGCGACGAGCACGATGAACTCGTCGCTCCCCGCCCCTAAGGAAATCTGGTTGAGACCAACGTCGTGGTACGCGGCGATGGCCTGGCGAAGGGCCTGGTAGCGACCGCGATCGTACTCATTAACGTCGGCGAGCGCCATGGCCAGGGCCGCGGGGCGCGCACTGGGTGGTGGTGCCGCGGGAGTATTACCGTCGAAGCGCAATATCTGGTCGGCGCGCAGTCCGACGCGTGCGGCGAGCTCTTCGTTCGAGGGCGGCCACGTGTAGGTGTCGAGGGGGCGTGGAGTGCTCATCGGCGTGCCGTTGCCTTGTGGGCGGTCATGCCTTCGAGTTCGGCCAACGCCTCGATGGTGGGAGCTAAGCGCTCGAGACCGTCCTTGCTCACGCGCTGGACGGTGACGGTCTTCATGAAGGCCTCGAGCCCCAGTCCCCCCGTCGACTTAGACCAGCCCCCCGTGGGTAAGACGTGATTGCCCCCCGTGGCGTAGTCGCCCGCGGGCACCGGAGAATACGGCCCGACGAAGATGGCACCGGCGTTGCGGATGCGAGAGGCAAGCGACTCGGCCCGTGGTCCGAGTAACGCCACGTGCTCGGCCGCGTAGTTCTCAACCTGGGCCAGGGCGTCGTCGAGGTCGTCGCCGACGCGCACGACGAAAGCGCGACTGTCGGGTCCGTGCTCCATCTGGGCGGCGAGTTCTTGTTGGATGATGGCCTCGTCAAATCCAATGTCGGCAACCACTACGATCTCACTCGGCCCCGCCGGAAGATCAATCGCCACGTCGCGACTCACCAGTAACTTCGCGGCGTTCACGGCACCACCACCGGGACCTACGATCTTGTCGACCGCCGCGATGGATTCGGTGCCGTAGGCCATCGCGGCAATGGCCTGCGCCCCGCCGATGGCCCACACTTCGTCGATTCCGAGCAGGGCGGCCGCGGCCGCTACGGCCGCTGAACCATTCGGTGGCGTGCACACGACAATGCGCTCCACGCCGGCGACCTGGGCGGGCACTGCTCCCATAATGAGTGACGACACCAGACCTTTGGGGACGTAGACGCCGACCGAGCGCAGGGGCGTCCAGCGCCGTTCGAGCGTGACGCCCGGCGACACCTCGAGCGTGATGTCCGCCGGACGTTGCGCGGCGTGCCACGTGCGTACCGACTGTGCGGCGTCGAGCACCGCGGCGGTCGGAATGTCGCCGTAGGGAACGGCGCGTTCGGGTTTATCGGCGGTGGTCGCGTCGAGGCGCTGACTCCACTCCACGACGGCGGCGTCGCCGCGCGCGCGCACGTCCGCGACGATCTCCTCGATCGTGATCGGTCGTTCGGTTTTGACGGGTGAACTCATGGCATCATTCTTTCGACGGGCAGTGTGAGGATCGAACTCGCACCACAGGCTTGCAATTGGGGGAGCAACGCCCATATTTGTGCGGCTGGCACCAGGGCGTGCACCGCGACGATGCCGGGAGTGGCGAGGTCCATCACCGTCGGGGACCCGGTGGTGGGCAACAGTGCCGTCACTTCACCGAGGCGATCCTTGGCAATGTTGCACAACAGGTACCGCGTCGCACGCGCATTGATGACCGACGCGAGAAGCATGGTCAAGGTGCGCTGCGCCTCGTGGTCACTCGACCCGCGCCGTCCCACCAACACCGCCTCAGATTCAAAGAGGGTGCCGAGAGACCGCAGCCCGTTGGTGCGTAAGGTCGAACCCGTCGACACGAGGTCGATGATGGCGTTGGCGAGTCCGAGTCGCGGGGAGATTTCCACCGAACCGGTCACGCGCACAATCTCGGCCTTCAGTCCCTGTTCGACCAGCCACTGCGCGGCGATGCGCGGGTGCGAGGTAGCGATGCGACGACCGTCGAGGTCGCCAAAGGACTGCGCCGGATCCTCGGTCGACACGGCGGCTTGCAGGGAACACGTGCCGTACCCGAGACGCAGCAACACGTCGACGTCGAAGTCGCGCTCACTCACCAAGTCGAGTCCCGTAATCCCACAATCGACGATGCCGTCCTGAACGTATTCGGGCACGTCGTCGGCGCGCACGAACAACAAGTCGATGTCGGCGTTGCGGCAAAATGTCTGCAGCACGCGCTCGCCGGGTTCTTGCGGAGCGACACCGGTCGCTTCGAGCAGCGACCACGACGGCTCGCGCAGTCGCCCCTTAGATGGCAGGGCCAGAGTCAATCGTCGATTCATCTACATCCTCTCGTTTCAGTACGGTGGCGTAGCCCCCCTCGCCGTAATGCAGCCAGTGCGCCACGCGGGTGACGGTGGCTGTGGAAGCCCCCGTGCGTCGTGAGATCTCTTGGTACGGCACGGCCTCGCTCACCAACCGGGCGACTTGCAGGCGTTGACCCATGGCGTCAAGTTCGGCCGTCGTGCAAACGTCACGCAAAAAGGCCGTCATGATATCGGGGTCGCGTAAACGAACGAACGCGTCCACCAGTTCGTCGAAGCGCTGCACGGTCTCGTCGTGCGCGTCGGCGGGAAGCACCTTACCACTGGTCATAGCACTATGCTAGCGTATTAACACGCTGCTATGCAACTGATTCCCGCTATCGACCTTCTCGGCGACGACGCCGTGCGCCTAGAACAAGGCGACTTCGACCGTGTCGTGTTTCGCCAACCCCTGGACGAGTTCTTTCCTAGAGTGGTGGCAACGGGACCGAACCTGATCCACGTCGTCGATCTCCAGGGCGCGCGCGATGGGGCCTTACGCACCGCGGTGATTGCGCAGTGCGTGGCGTTGGCCGGACCAATCCCCTTGCAGGTGTCGGGCGGAATTCGTTCGCTCGAGACCGCGCGCGCGGTGCTCGACGCCGGTGCCCAGCGCGTCATCCTCGGCACCGCTCTGTGGAGTGAGCCCGAGGCCCTGGCGACGTACGTCACAGCGCTAGGCGAACGACTCGTGGTCGCTCTCGACGTCCGCGACGACGTCGTGGCAGTGAAGGGTTGGTTGGCGTCCACCGGACTGAGCGTCGACGACGCCCTCGAACGGTGTGTGACAGCTGGAGTGACGCGACTGCACGTCACCGCCATTGCGCGCGACGGCACCATGCGCGGTCCCGACCTCGTCCTCTATCGACGGGCGTGCACCACTGGCCTCAAGGTCGTGGCCGCGGGCGGCGTCCGCGATGACGCGGACCTCGCCGCTCTCGAGTCCGTGGGCTGCGAAGCGGCGGTGATGGGCGTGGGGTTTCTCGCGCGTCTCGGCATCAACTTGTAACTCGTTGACGTCATCAATATGACTTGTGACCCTACGTCGCGCCATCTTTTTGTTTGTGAATGGGCGCACAATGTAGTTGGTACCGAACGAAAGGATGAGCCATGAAGCGTCGTACTTTAGACTTACTACTCACCTGGACCGGAGTGTTGTTGACGATCACCCTCATTGGGGCCGGTTCGCTCCTGCTATGGGGATATAACTTCGCCAACTCCCAGGTCAAGACGCAGCTAGCGGAACAGAAGATTTTCTTTCCAGCGCAGGCGGCGTTCGCCCACGCCAAAGTCGGCACCGAGATCACGCCGTCGATGATTCCTTCGGTGTCCCAGTACGCCGGACAGCAGATGCTGACCGGTGCGCAAGCCGAAGCGTACGCCGACGACTTCATCGCCGTGCACCTCCAGGAAATTGGTGGGGGTCTCACCTATTCACAGCTCAGCGCGAAGTCAATTGCAGACCCCAAAAACGTGGCTCTCTCCAACCAGGTGGCGACGGTCTTTAAGGGGACCATGTTGCGCGGATCATTGCTCAACGCGTACGGATACTGGACCTTCGGTCAGATTGCGATGTACGCCGCCATCGGTGCGTTCGTCGCCGCGGCACTGATGCTCGCGCTGACCTTGCTAGGTCTCCGGCACTATCGACGGGTCGACGACACTACCGTCGTGTAGCCCGACCGGAGATGTAACCAGAGACCCGGGACTTGTCCCGGGTCTCTGCATTGCTGGGGAAAATGTCGTCATTCGTGCCACTGACCCCGCATCAAGTAAGAATGGTCCATGTCCTCGCACTGGAATGAGGCGTACGCGACGCATCCGTCGAACACGTTGAGTTGGTACGAGCCCGAACCCACCATTTCGCTCGAACTCCTCGACGCGCTGGGTCTCACGCCAACGGATTCGCTCATCGACATCGGTGGGGGTGAGTCGTTCCTCGTTGACCGGCTCCTCGCTCGAGGTCACCGCGACCTGACGATCTTGGATCTGTCCGCGACGGCACTGCGGGCCTCTCTCGCACGCTTCGAGCGCGACGAGGTCACGGCGATCGAGTCCGACGTGACGACGTGGCACCCGACTCGTACGTACGACGCATGGCACGACCGCGCAACCCTACATTTCATCGATGATCGACACCGCAGTCGCTACTTCGCGAACTTGACGCGGTCGCTGTCGCCGCGGGGCGCTGTGGTTATTGGTGTCTTCTCGCCGCAAGGTCCAACAACGTGTTCGGGACTTGAGGTCGCGCGCTACGACGCGGACGAACTCATGGACCTCCTGGGGCGCGGTTTCGACTTGGTCGAACACCGTCGGTCCACCCACCGGACTCCTTCGAACGTCGAGCAGTCTTTCGAGTGGGTGGCGGCGCGACGAAATGACCGTGCATCGTGACTATCTGCACCTCGACCCAGGGGTGCCAGACAATTCTTTGTAACGTTGGGGCGTGACCGAGCCCTCCCCCACGCCCGCGCATTCGGTATTGACGTCGTCGCAGGTCTACTTCAACGACCGCGACGCGCTCTACGGTGACCTCGACACCTTGAGCGCCATGCTCGACGACACACTGCGCCGCCAGAATTCCGAGGGGTTCCTCGCCCTGGTGGAATCGGTGCGCTCCAGCGCCGGACGCGACATGACGAGTTCGTTCCACGAATTCGAGCACCTCGATCTCGAAACCGCGAGTCAATTGGTTCGGGCCTTCTCGATGTACTTCCATTTGGCGAACGTGACGGAACAAACCCATCGAGCTCGCCAGGGCCGCCAGCGTCGCAACGACGACGACGGGCCCCTCGCGCGAGTGGCCGACGAGATACTCGCCGCGATCGACCGAGGCACCGTCAGCGCGGAGGAGGTTGCGTCCGCCGTAGGCCAATTATCGGTGCGCCCCGTTTTCACCGCTCACCCGACCGAAGCCGCTCGGCGTTCGGTTTTGCTCAAATTGCGCTCGATCAGTTCTCTCCTTGACGAGGCCAGTTCGCACAACCCTCCGCTGCGCGAAACTCTCCGTCGACGTCGCACGGCCGAACTCATCGACACCTTGTGGCAAACCGACGAATTGCGCTTAGAACGCCCCGAGGTACTCGACGAGGCGCGTAACGCTCTACACTACGTGGACCAATTAATGCGCGACGTGGTACCTGACGTCCTCGAACAACTGGTCTCCAACGCCGAACGACTCGGCGTCGCGATCTCCCCAGTCAGTCGACCACTGACGTTCGGTTCGTGGATTGGGGGCGACCGCGACGGTAACCCCTTCGTTACCCCCGAAGTTACCGAGTCCGTCGTCGACCTGGCCCTGGACTTCGCGGTGCGAGCCCTGCGCGCGATGCTGAGCAGGTTGATGGACGAAATATCTGTCTCCATCCAACACGTCGGTATCTCCGAGGAGCTGCGCGTCTCCATTGAGGACGACCTGGCGCGATTGCAACCCGATTCGCGCTTCTTGCGCCTCAACGCGGAGGAGCCCTACCGGTTAAAACTCAGTTGCATTCGCGTCCGACTCGACGAGACGCAGCGACGCACCGAGCAGCGGGGACGTCACCGCGAGGGCTTCGATTACGCCTCGAGCCAAGAACTCATTGACGACTTGATGCTGCTCTACACCTCCCTGATTCAAAACGGCTCGGAACGACTCGCGCGCGGCACCCTCGAACGATCCATCATCACGGTCTCGGCGTTCGGCCTCACGTTGACGACCGTAGACGTGCGCGAGCACGCGGCGGCGCACCACGCCGCCCTGGCCGTCTTGATGGACCGCCTCGGCGAGTTGCCCACGGAATACTTGGAACTCACCCGCCCCGAGCGCCTCGACGTTCTGAGTCGCGAGCTCGAATCACGTCGCCCACTCTTCTCTCACCCCTGCCCACTCGAGGGGACCAACCTCAAGACCTTCGATGTCTTTCTCGCCATGGGCGAGATCATCGACCACTTCGGACCCGTCGCGTGTGAGACCTACATCGTGTCGATGACCAAGGGCGCCGACGACCTTCTGGCGGCGGTCGTTCTCGCTCGCGAGGCTGGTCTCGTTGACGTGAGTTCGGGTCGCGCACGGATCGGCTTCGCGCCCTTGTTCGAGACCCTCGACGAGCTGCACCACGCCGGGGAGATCTTTGAAACGATGCTCGCCGTGCCGAGTTATCGACGCATCGTGGAGCTGCGCGGCAACGTGCAAGAGATCATGCTGGGGTACTCCGACTCCAACAAGGACGCCGGCATCACGGGTTCGCAGTGGGGTATTCACCTGGCCGAGCGACAACTACGCGACGTCGCGGCTCGTCACAATATTCACCTCCGACTCTTTCACGGTCGTGGCGGCAGCGTGGGACGCGGCGGCGGACCCACTCACGACGCCGTATTGGCCCAGCCCTATGGTGTCCTCAACGGGTCCATCAAGATCACCGAGCAGGGCGAGGTCATCTCGGACAAGTACCTGTTACCCTCACTAGCGCGCGAAAACCTCGAGCTGCTTCTCGCGGCGGTACTGGAGGCGGTGGTCTTTCACTCCAAGCCCTGGGTCGATCCCGATAAGTTGTCGCTCTGGAACGAGACGATGCAAGTGGTTGCCGACGCGTCGCTGCCGGTGTATCGAAACCTCGTGGGCGACGCCAACCTTCCCGAGTACTTCACGAGTTCGACGCCGGTGAGCGAACTGGCCAATCTGCACATGGGCTCGCGCCCCGCGCGTCGCGTCACGGGCGAGGACGGCATCGAGTCGTTGCGAGCGATTCCCTGGGTCTTTGGCTGGACCCAGTCGCGCCAGATCGTCCCGGGGTGGTTCGGCGTGGGCTCGGGTCTGCGCGCCGCGCGCGAGGCCGGTTACGGCAGTCGCCTTCACCAGATGTACCTCGAGTGGCCATTCTTTACGACCTTCATTTCTAACGTCGAGATGACCATGGCCAAGACGGACCTCGACGTGGCGCGCCAGTACGTGGAGCACCTCGTCGCGCCCGAACTGCACTACCTCTTCGAGAAAATCGTCGCCGAACACGAGGTCACGATGAGCGAACTCCTCACCGTCATGGAGTCCGAGCATCTCCTCGAGTCCCAGTCACTCTTGGCCACGACACTCGAGACGCGCGACCGCTACTTGCGACCGCTGCAGTTACTGCAGATTCAGTTGCTGGAGCGAGTACGAGCCCAGCGCGGCAACGACGAACCAGTCGATGACGTATTGCAGCGCGCGCTCCTTCTCACTATTAACGGCATCGCCACCGGCTTACGCAATACCGGCTGAGTTCACGCTCTGTCCCGAGGGTGGTCGTCACACTCAGTATCTTGTACCTAACGAAGAAGAGGAGAGTTCGTGACGTTTGACAAGGCGGTCCGCACGTGTTTTGTGAAGTACGTCGACTTCCGGGGTCGAGCGTCGCGATCGGAATACTGGTACTGGGTCCTGTTCTTTTACGGCGGGCTCTTGATCATCTTGTTCTTCACCAAGCTCTACCCGCTGTGGGAAATCGGCCTCTTTATCCCCACCCTCGCGGTGGCGGTTCGTCGTATGCACGATTCGAATCACTCGGGCTGGTGGATCATTTGCCCCGTCGCCAACTTTGTATTGCTCTTCTTTCCCTCCACGGGACCCAACCGCTTCGGCGTGCAGACCGAACAATTCGTCACGGTCGGCGACGCACATCTTTCGACGGCCTCATCCGTCTGTCCCACGTGCGGCGCAGCACGACAGCTCGGTCAGAAATTCTGTCAAGGTTGCGGCACCAAGTTCCAATGACCCGTCACCCGTCGCGAATGGTGACGACGTCAGTAGGATGCGAATCATCCAATCTATGACAGGAGTCTGACTATGCCGTCTCGTACCGCTGAAACCCACTGGACCGGAAACTTGAACGACGGATCCGGCGTGGTCACCCTCGTCAGTAGCGGCGTCGGACGCTACGACGTGAGCTTTCCGCGTCGCGCCGCGGACGACGCCGATGGCGTCACGAGCCCCGAGGAACTCATCGCCGCCGCGCACTCCGCTTGCTACGCCATGCAGTTCTCCGCCCTCATCGGCCTCGCCGGCGGAACGCCCGTGACCCTCGACGTGAGCGCCACCGTGACGCTGTCGCCCGACCCGGCCGGCGGCTTTCAGATCTCGGGAATCGCCCTCACCGCGCGCGGCGTCGTCGAAGGCATGGACGAGGCCACCTTCGTAGAGACTGCCGAGGCGGCCAAAGCCGGTTGTCCCGTGTCAAAAGCCCTCACCGGAACGACCATCACCCTCGACGCCGCCTTCGCGTAAGGCAGTTATTTTCGCTTGGCCCCGTCGCTCGCGCGCTTGACCGAAATGGTCAGCGCGGCGACGGCCAGCACCGGCAACACGATGACCGCCGCAGTGTTGGCGTGCCACGCCTCACTGAGGAGCGACACCGCACCGATGATGACCAGGGCGGCGACGAAGAGTTCGGGCGTGTCGCCCACGAGGAAGTCCCACCAGAACATCCCGAAGCCCTTCAACAGACGTACGACGAGTGGCTGTTCGTTATTCATGCGCCCACCTTCACGGAGCTCGAGGAAGTTCTTGGTTTGATCATCGTGATAAGGATCCAGCACACCACCGCGTAAATGCCCACGAAGGCGACCAGGAAACTGTCATTACCGGGCCATCTCACTTTCAGCCCTTCGCCCACCCAGAAAGTTCCGTAACTCACGAGCAGGACACCCACGCTCATCTTCATGGCGTTCTCGGGAACGGCCGACAGCTGTTTGGCGACGACGACTCCGATGATCCCCACCAGGACTACGGCAATGGTCGCCACGATCGCGGCGAGTCCGAGGCGGTGCGCGGACGTGCCCAGGGTGAGAACGGTGATGACGACTTCGAGTCCCTCGAGAAACACACCCTTAAAGGCCATGACGAAGGCAATGCGGTCGCGACCGGTGCCCGGGGTCGCGCTCTGCAATTCCCTCACGGTCTCTTGGTAGATCGCGTCCTCATCGTGTTTGGCCTTGAGACCGCTGGAGCGCAGAATGGCCTTGCGCAGCCACTGCATCCCGAAGATGAGGAGAACGCCACCGATGATGAGTCGCAGCGTGGTAAGGGGCACGTGCACCAGCGCGGGACCGAAGGCGGCGACGAGGGCCGCGAGGGCCAACAGGGCGACCGCCACTCCTTCGAAGGCGGAACGCCACCCGCGGGTGTGGCCCACGGCGAAGACAATGGTGAGGGCCTCGACCATCTCGACGGCGCACGCCAAGAAGACGGCTCCGACGAGGACGACGACGCCCGAGGACACGGTAGTTGCAAACACGGCTCTAGGCCTCTTTCTGTGAATTCATGACAAAGCACGAAACGGGGTCAAACATTACCTTTACGCAATCACCGCGTTCATAGCGATCTGTCGCATAAACCTTAGTCAAGGTCGCACCCTCACCCACTTCCACCACGTGTTCGTACCCTCGGCCGTTGTAGGCGACGTCGCGAATAGTTCCCGGCGCCCCGTCGACGGACGTCAGCGGCGCGAGGGTGACTCCCGCGGCGCGCACGAAAAGGTGCGGGTCCGTGTCGTAGGGACTGTTCTCGGACTTCGTGGCCTCGATGAACATGTGCGGGGCGAAGGGAAGTTGGACCTCGACGCGCTTATCGCTGATCTCGCGCACCTTGCCCACCTCGAACTCCCCCGAGATGCCAGTGAAGCGCGCCACGAAGGCGCTCTTAGGGTGTCGATAGATTTTCTCAGGACGCGTGTACTGCACCAACTCGCCGTTACGTAACACGCCCACCCGGTCTGCCAAGGCGAACGCCTCGGACTGATCGTGGGTGATGTAGACGGCCGTGACGCCGGCGTCGCGCGTCAACGTCGCGATTTCGATGCGCAACTGATCACGCCGGTCGGCGTCGAGATTGGAGAGAGGCTCATCAAAGAGCACCAGACCGACTTCGGCGGACAGTGCCCGCGCCAGAGCGACGCGCTGTTGCTCCCCACCCGACAGTTCGTTAGGAAAACGTTCGGCGAGGTGCGCGATCCCCACGCGCTCCAACATGTCGTCAACGCGCGCCGCGCGCTCGGGCTTGGAAAAGTGCGACGTCAAGAGAGGAAAAGCGATGTTTCTCCGCACCGTGAGGTGCGGCCAGAGGGCGTAATCCTGAAAGACCATCGAGAGGTTGCGCTTTTCGGGTCCCACGTACTTGGCACCGCCAAACACGACGGTGTCGCCAATTTTTATGGTGCCGCTGGTGGGTTGTTCGATACCCGCAAGGCATCGTAAGAGTGTCGTCTTACCCGAACCCGAAGGACCCAGGAGCACGGTGAACGTACCTGGCTCGACTACGAGGGACACACCGTTGAGGGCGACCTTCGTTCCGAACTCCTTTCGCAAGTCTTTGATCTCCACTCGGGAGGGTCCAGTTGACGTACGACTCATAACGAGGCCCCCGCTTCTCCGATACGACGCCAACCTTTGGGTGTCACCAACCGGAAGATTAAGAGAACGAGGCCGATGACCCCCATCATCTCAACGAGGGTGATCACGGTCGCCGCGGAGCCGATCGATGCGAAGATCGTTCCCAGGTAGGTCTCAATAACCACCGACGCCGGTTCGTGGCCGGGTTGGTACAGAATCTGGGCGACCGCGAGTTCCGAGATGGTCTTGGCGAAGGTCAACAGCCACGCCCACACGAGGGCCCTCGAAAGTAGCGGTATCGACGTGGACCGAAAGGCTCGCCACCTCGTGGCCCCGTGCACGCGCGCCGCTTCACCCAGCGATGATTGAATCTGAGCCACCGGACCGGTCAGTAGACGCGCCTGGGATGGCAGCGACGAGGCGATCAGGCCCATGATGAGCAACGGCATCGTCTCGTAGAGGTCCACGATATGCGACGTGATGAAACGTTGGTCGTAAAAGAAGATGTAGCCCACACCGAGCACGATGCCGGGAATGGCGATTGATCCGAGCAAAAAGACGTCGGCGATACGTTGACCAATTCCGGGACTACTCGACGCCATGCGCCGTGCCAACACGTAGGCCATCACCAAGGTGCCGCTGGCCACCCATATGCCCAACTGGTTCGACGTCCACAACGGTGGTCCGAGCGTTGTATACGACGGCAATGGTTGGAAGACGTCTTTGTAGGACTGCAGGGTCCAGTGGATTCCGGAAGTGGTGACGAAACTCGCCGTATTGGTGAAAGAACTGGTGATCGCGCCCAGCAGCGGTAGTCCCAGGACGAAGAACATGAAGATACCAACGGCCGAGGTGACGCCCACGCGTCCGAGCGGTCCGAACTGGTAGCGACGCACGGCCTTGGCGCGACCGCCGAGCACCGCGTAGGAACGGCCACGCATGACGCGCGCTTGAAGAAAAACCGGGGGCACCGTACAGAGGATGAGCGCTCCCGCGATGACCGCCGCCACGGGAAAATTCGCGGGGAATGCATAGATCGCATTGAACAAGGTGTACGTAGCGATGGGAAAGTGCGCTGAGGAACCTAAAGTGAACGCCACGCCGAAGTCGCTCATCGCCTCGGCGAAGGAGATGACGAACGCGCTCAGGAGTGCTGGCGCGATGATGGGCAGCACCGTGCGAATGGTGAGCCAACGTCCGCCCCCGTGCACGCGCGCTGCGTCTTCGAACTCGGAGCCGAGACCGCGCAAGCCCACAGAAATCACGAAGTAGGAAAAGGGCAACGCGTTAGTGGACAGCACGAAAATGATGCCCGACGCTCCGAAGAACATGTGGTAAATGAACAGGGAATGAAAACCGAGCGCGGACCCGAGTTCGCCCGGTTGGACGACGTCGATCCACCCGAGAGTGGTCATCCACGTGGGGACAATGAGGAGGAGCCACATCGAGGCCGACCAGAAACGACGCCCATAAATGTTGGTGCGTTGGACAGTCCAGGCGATGATCGTGGCGAAGGTCACAGCGAACACGCCGACACACGTCGCTACCCATATGGAGTCCAAAATTCCCCGACCGGTGTAGCCCCGGAAGGCCGCCGAAATATTGGAAAAAGTAAA